>Ga0268287_100173_pt1 | contig 37717 bp, 38 predicted proteins | sample MetcocultureR3M_FD_191348 | JGI IMG/M metagenome (GOLD analysis project Ga0268287, IMG submission 191348) | Soil microbial communities from Anza Borrego Desert, Southern California, United States - Methanotrophic co-culture R3-M | ecosystem: Environmental > Terrestrial > Soil > Desert | place... | reverse complement strand
TTGACTTCCTCGTCCTCGGTGGCCGCCTCGATGGCGAGGTCCGCGCCGCCGATCGACTGAAGCTCGGGGGCGGGCTTGATCCGCCCCATCGCCGCTTCCATGACCGCGGGCTCGATCAGGCCGCGCGACACCTGGCGGGTCATGTTCTTCTCGATGATCGCGACACCCTGCTGGATGCGCTCGCCGCTGACGTCGTGCAGCAGGACGTCGTAGCCGCCCAGGGCGCAGACGTGCGCGATGCCCGAACCCATCTGACCGGCGCCGATGACGCCGACCGACTTGATCTGAACCATACCGCCTAAGCCTCGATAACCGGCGCGAGCACGCGCGCCCGATCTATGTGACGGCTTTCTAACATGGCCGGAGCGCAGTGCGGCAAGGTATTTGCTGCGCCGCAGCACCGCTTGGGCGAAGCGTACCGCCCCGTCCGCGAGAGCGCTTCGGACGCCTCAACTCCAGCGTGTCGGCGGGCGCAAAGAAAAAGGGCGGCTCGCGAGAGCCGCCCTTCCAACTCAAGTCAGATGGCCGCGAGCCGTCTACTTGCCGACCTTGGACAGCTCGTCCATCAGCTCGGGCACGGCGGCCTTGTAGTCGGCCACCAGGCCATAATCGGCGACCTGGAAGATCGGCGCGTCGGGATCCTTATTGATCGCGACGATCACCTTGGAGTCCTTCATGCCGGCCAGGTGCTGGATGGCGCCCGAGATGCCGACGGCGACGTACAGTTCCGGGGCCACGACCTTGCCGGTCTGGCCGACCTGGTAGTCGTTCGGCGCATAGCCGGCGTCCACCGCGGCCCGGCTGGCGCCGACCGCCGCGCCCAGCTTGTCCGCCAGCGGCTCGATGACCCGCTGGAACTCCTCGGCCGAGCCCATCGCGCGGCCGCCCGAGACGACGATCTTGGCGCCCGAGAGCTCGGGACGCGCCGACTTGACGATCTCCTGGCCGACGAAGCGCGCCTTGGCGGGCGCGGCCGGGGCGGCGATCGTCTCGACCTGGGCCGAGCCGCCTTCGCCGGCGGCCTTGAAGACCGTCGGGCGGACCGTGATCACCTTCTTGGCGTCGGACGACTGCACCGTCTCCAGCGCGTTGCCGGCGTAGATCGGGCGCACGAAGGTGTTGGCGTCGACGACCTCGACCACGTCCGAGATCTGGGCCACGTCCAGCTTGGCGGCGATGCGCGGGCTGATGTTCTTGCCCTGCGAGGTCGCCGGGGTCAGCACGGCGTCGTAGTTCGCGGCGAGCGGCACCACCAGCGCCTCAAAGGCCTCGGCCAGGCCCTGGCCCAGCTCGGCGCTCTCGGCGGCCAGCACCTTGCGCACGCCGGCGATCTTGGCGGCCTCGGCGGCGATCGCCGCGGCGTTCGTGCCCCCCACCAGCACGTCGACGTCGCCCGACAGCTTCTGGGCCGCGGTGACGGTCTTGTGGGTGGAATCCTTCAGGCTCTGGTTGTCGTGATCGGCGATGACGAGAACGGCCATTAGAGGACCCCCGCTTCGTTCTTCAGCTTCATGACGAGGTCGGCGGCGGTCTCGACCTTGACCCCGCCGGCGCGCTTCGGCGGCTCGGTGACCTTCACCACCTTCAGGTGCGGCGCGGTGTCGACGCCGAGCGAGCCCAGCTCCTTGACGTCGAGGGGCTTCTTCTTCGCCTTCATGATGTTCGGCAGGGAGGCGTAGCGCGGCTCGTTCAGGCGCAGGTCGGCCGTGACGATCGCCGGCAGGTCGACCTCGATGGTCTGCAGGCCGCCGTCGACCTCGCGGGTCACCTTGGCCTTGCCGCCCGACACCTCGACGGCGCTGGCGAAGGTCGCCTGCGGCCAGTCGAGCAGGGCCGCCAGCATCTGGCCGGTGGCGTTGTTGTCGCCGTCGATGGCCTGCTTGCCCATGACCACCAGCTCAGGGCTCTCCTCGGCCACGATGGCCTTCAGCACCTTGGCCACGGCCAGGGGCTCGAGGTCCTGGTCGGTCTGGACGAGGATGGCGCGGTCGGCGCCCATCGCCAGGGCCGTGCGCAGGGTCTCCTGCGCCTGGGTCGGGCCGACGGAGATGGCGACCACCTCGGTGGCGGCGCCCTTTTCCTTCAGCCGGACAGCCTCTTCCACGGCAATCTCGCAGAAGGGGTTCATGGACATCTTAACGTTCGCGAGGTCGACGCCCGTCTGGTCGGCTTTAACCCGAGCCTTGACGTTGTAGTCGATCACCCGCTTGACCGGGACCAACACCTTCATGGGTCGCTAGCGCCTCAAATTTGCATTGCGAAAAAATGGGACGCCCGGGGCAATAAAGGTTCCGGCGCGCTTTGCAAACCCGCGGCCTTCGCAGGCGCCGCAATTCGGCCCGCGCGAGGCGCTAGCCAGGAGGCCGCCAACTCTCCTAGAAGTGATCCATGAACCCGACGATCGAGCGGCTCAAACTGATCTTCCTCGGCGTGTTCGCCCTCCTGGTGGTGGGCGTCGCCGTCTGGACCTTCGGCTGGGCCATTCCCGAGAAGAACTGCAAGGAAGCCCGCAAGTGGTGGGATCCCGGCCAGCGCGTCTGCGCCCAGCCGGTGCTGATCTCCGACATCACCGGGCGCACCATCCAGGACAAGCAGGCCGAAGCCGAGGCCCGCGCCGCGATCGGCCGCCCGGCTCCGGCTCCTGCGCCGCAGCAGCAGCCCTAGCGGGTCGCCCCGGACTTCCAGAAGACCTCCGAGCGGCCCAGGTCGTTGGCCGCGCGCGCGGCCACGAACAGCAGGTCGGACAGGCGGTTCAGGTAGCGCAGCGCCGCGGGGCTGACCGTCTCCCCCGCCTCCACCAGCCGCACGGCCTCGCGCTCGGCCCGGCGGCAGACGGTGCGCGCCAGGTGCAGGGCGGCGGCGGACGGCGTGCCGGCCGGCAGGATGAAGGACTGCAGGGGCGGCAGCCGGTCGTTCAGGGCGTCGATCTCGGCCTCCAGCCGCTCCACCTGGCGATCGGAGACCCGCAGCACCGCGCCCTCGGCCTCGTCCGGCCTGGGCGGCGTGGCGAGGTCGGCCCCCAGGTCGAACAGCTCGTTCTGCAGACGCGCCAGCAGGGTGTCGAGCTCTGGGTCTGCGGCGGTGTGGACCCGGGCCATCCCGAGGCAGGCGTTCGTCTCGTCCACGGCGCCGTAGGCCTCCACGCGCGCGGCGGCCTTGCTCACGGGCTCCCCGGTGGCGAGCCGGGTCGTCCCCTGGTCGCCGGTGCGGGTGTAGATGCGGTTCAGCGTGACCATGCCGGATCTCAGGACTGGGTGCGCCACCAGACCGCGGCGACCAGCACCGCGATCGCCACCGCCTGCAGGACCACCCGCAGGCGCATCAGCTTGTTCGAGTACGAGCGCCCGAAATCGCCGCCGCGGAACAGCGCGTAGATGCCCAGCGCGAGCACGAGGCCGACGGCGACGAGCGCGGCGGGGATCAGGATGTCGAAGAGGTCCATGTCCATAATCTAGGCGCGTACCGCCGCGGCGGCCATCGGCAAACCCCAATGTCGGGTTCGACCTTGACATTTTGGTCGTTGATCATGTTCAACGAGCGTCGCTCCAAGCCGAACGTCGAGATTCGGCGCTGCTTCAACACCTGATTGTATTAGGGACCGAGTACGTTCGCGCGATGGCCGACAGGCTCTTGCGCAACGCCGCGAAGATCGCCACCTTGGCGCTTGAGTAACAGGTTATTTGAACGCGTTCATCGACGCTTGCTCGGCAGGCGGCGGTGCAAATAAGAGCAACCCACCCGATCCTCCCCGATCAGACCACGAGAACGATGAAGCACATCTCCCCCACCCAGGTCGCAGCCGAATCCCCGGTCCGCGCTCCCACCCGCCGCGCCCTCGCCAAGCAGCAGACCCGTCAGAAGGTGCTGGCCGCCGCCCGCCGGCTGTTCGCCGAGCAGGGCTATGAAGGCGCCACCATCCGCGACATTGCGGCCGCCGCCGGCATGTCGACCGGCGCCGTGTTCGCCAACTTCACCGACAAGTCCGACCTGTTCCGCGAGATCATGACCGCGGACTGCGAGGCGCTGCTGGACGCCATGCGCGAGGCCGCGGGCAAGGGGCGCAACGTCGAGGAGGCCCTGCTGAAGGTCTTCATGGCGGGCTACGGCTTCTACAAGAGCCGCCTGCCGCTCGCCCGGGCCGCCTTCGGCGTGTCGTGGAGCCCCGACGGCGGGCCGACGCTGCGCGGCCTCGGCCCGGTCCAGGGCATGAGCGAGCTGTTCGCCGAGCAGCTCAACCTGGCGGTCGAGCGCGGCGAGCTGCGGCAGGAGGCCGAGGTGAAGCTGCGCAGCCAGATGCTGTTCGACGCCTATCTGTCGAACTACGTTCAGGCGATCTTCGAAGGCTGGAGCCTCGAGGCGCTGCAGGCTCGGGCGCGGGATCAGATCCGCATCCTGCTGGCCGGCGCCCGCCGCGGCTAGGCCTTTAGACCTGGGGGGGTCATGAAGGCAGACGCCGACAACGGCTCGGAACGGACGCCCGCTCGGCGGTCGCAGAAGGAGGCGACCCGCCAGCGGGTGCTTGCGGCTGCGCGCGAGCTGTTCGACACCCACGGCTACCAGGGCACCACGATCCGCGAGATCGCGCGGCACGCCGGGGTGGCCGTGGGCAGCGTCTTCACAACCTTCGCATCGAAGGGCGAGATCCTTTCCGAGGTGATGCAGAGCCGGCTGGACCGGCTCTACGGCGAGCTCGACCGCGTGATGCCGCACCTGCGCGGCTCGACGGCGGACCGGCTGCGGACCATGTTCGCCATCCACTTCAACTTCGAGGCGCCGAACGTGCGCCTGTTCCTCTCCCACATCGCTGCGGCCTACGACTGGACCCTGCCGCCGACGGCGCGGCCCTATGGGCGCACCCCGCGGCTGCAGGAGATCATCCTGGAATGCCTGGACAAGGGCGTGCACCAGGGCGACGTGCGTCCCGAGGCGCGGCTGCAGGACATCGTGGACCTGCTGATGTCCGCCTATGCCTGGACCTACCGGCTGGTGGTCACCGAGGGTGCGGACGCCAAGCGCCTGACCGAGGTCATGGACCGCCAGATCGGCCTCATCGCCGAGGGCTTCCAGCCCCGCTGACCGGGCTCCGCCGGCGCCCTCAGTTCGCGCCTTCGAGCAGGCGCGCGCCTTAGTTGGCGCCTTCGAGCAGGCGCCGGGCGATCACCTGCGCCTGGATCTCGCCGGCGCCCTCGAAGATGTTGAGGATGCGGGCGTCGGCCAGGACGCGGCTCACCGGCTGCTCGACGGCGAACCCGGTCCCCCCATGGATCTGCACGGCGTTGTCGGCCGCCGCCCAGGCGATGCGCGCCGCCGTCAGCTTGGCCATGCCGGCCTCCAGGTCGCACCGGCGGCCGGCGTCCTTGGCCTCGGCCGCGAACCAGGCGAGCCGACGGGCCCCGAGGATCTCGGCCGCCATCATCGCGAGCTTGTCGGCCACCCGCGGGAAGGCGGCCAGGGGCTGGCCGAACTGGCGCCGTTGCAGGGCGTAGTCGAGCGCCAGGTCCAGGGCGTTCTGCGCCACGCCGATGGCCCGCGCGGCGGTCTGGATGCGGGCGCTCTCGAAGGTCGCCATCAGCTGGATGAAGCCCTGGCCCTCGCGGCCGCCCAGCAGGTTGGCGTGCGGGACCTCGAAGCCCTCGAAGGCCAGCTCGTACTCCTTCATCCCGCGATAGCCGATGACCGGGATCTCGCCCCCGCCCATGCCGGGCGCCGGGAAGGGATCGGCGCTCGTCCCGCGCGGCTTCCCGGCCAGGAACATGGACAGGCCCCGGTGGTCGCGGCTGGCCGGATCGGTCCGCACCAGCAGGGTCATCAGGTCGGCGCGGGCCGCGTGGGTTATCCAGGTCTTGGCCCCCCAGACCTTCCACACATCGCCGTCCCGTTCGGCGCGCGTACGCAGCGAGCCCAGGTCCGAGCCCGCCTCGGGCTCGGTGAACACCGCCGTCGGGATGATTGCGCCCGAGGCGATGCCGGGCAGGAAGCGCTGCTTCTGCTCGTCCGTGCCGTGGGCGACGATCAGCTCGGCCGCGATCTCGGAGCGGGTGCCCAGAGAGCCGGTCCCGATCCAGCCGCGGGACAGAGCCTCGGAGACGACGCACATGGCCACCTTGCCGAGTCCCGAACCACCGTAGGCCTCGGGCGCGGTGAGGCCGAACACGCCGAGGGCGCCCAGCTCCTCGATCAGCGGCAGCGGGATCAGCTCGTCGCGCAGGTGCCAGCCGTGCGCGAAGGGGGTGATCTTCTCGGCGGCGAAGGCGGTGAACTGGTCGCGGATCGCCTCCAGCGTCTCGTCGAGGCCGCTCGCCTCCAGCGAGGGGCGGCCGCGGGCCTGGTCCAGCAGCTCGACGATCCGCAGCCGTACCGCCGGCGCGGCGCCGGGCCGGAGGGCGGCGATCACCGGCTCGAGCCGGGCGGCCGAGACCTCCAGCGTCGCCGGCCGGAACATCTCGCCCTGGTTCATCGGCAGGCCGCCGGCGAGCTGGCTGAGGTACTCGTGCGCCAGAAGCTGCGCCGGCAGGGCCTCGGCCTCGCCGAACCGGCCCTGGGCCTCCAGCGCGTGGGCCCAGGCGGCCGTCTGGCGCAGGGTCTCGGCGTAGGCCGCGGCCCAGGCCAGGCCGTGGGCCGCATGCTGCTCGGCGTCGAGGGCGGCGCGGTCGGGCCGGCCGTCGGGACTCACCCGCCGGGCCACGGCCGCCTGCAGGTCGGCGGTCAGCGCCGCGGCCGCCGCGGCGGCGCGGTCCAGGAGGTCGATCAGATCGGGCAGGACAAGACTCATGGCCCGACTATAGGTGGCGCCGTGGCGCAGGGTCAGCCAAGCTCCCGCCCTGCGAAAAGGAACTCCGATGATCGTCGTCCATCACCTCAACGACTCCCGCTCCCAGCGCGTCCTCTGGCTGCTCGAGGAACTGGGCGCGCCGTACGAGATCCGGCGCTACGAACGCGACGCCGTCACCCGCCTCGCTCCGCCCGAGCTGAAGGCCGTCCATCCCCTCGGCAAATCCCCGGTGATCACCGACGAAGGCCGGACGGTGCACGAGTCCGGCGCGATCATCGACTATCTGATCCGGCGCCATGGAGGCGGGCGGCTGGCCCCGGCGGCGGGATCCGACGCCTATGAGGCCTACACCCAGTGGATGCACTACGCCGAAGGGTCGGCCATGCTGCCGCTGATGCTGCAGCTCTACGTGGGCCGGCTGGGCGAGGCGGGCGCGCCGCTGCAGCCGCGCATCGACAGCGAGATCGCCAACCACGTCGGCTACATCGACCAGGCGCTGGCCGGCCGCGACTGGCTGCTGGGCGCCGAGCTGACCGGGGCCGACATCCAGCTCAGCTTCGTGGGCGAGGTCGCGGGCGTGTTCGGCCGGCTGGCCGCGTTCCCGAACGTCGCCGCCTGGGTCGAGCGGTTCCAGGCCCGCCCGGCCTACAGGACGGCGCTGGAGAAGGGCGGCGCCTACAGCTTCGCCCGCGGCTAGAACCGGCCCTCGAAGGGATCGTCCAAGAGGCCGTCCAGGAAATCGAACACCGCGGCCTTGGTGAGCGCGTGCGGGATGGCCGAGAAGTGGTCGCAGCCGGCCACGGTCACCGACCGGCCGTCCGCGAAGGCGCGCGCCAGCTCTTCCGGGTCGCCCGCGAGGTGGTCTCGCTGGCCCGCGACCACCAGCACCGGCATCGGCAGGGCGGCGAGCGATTCCCGCGCCGGCGGCGGGTTCGGCGCCTGGCTGAAGGCGGCCAGCGCCTGCCGGTCCTCGCCCTGCTCGTCGGCGAAGTGGCGGAAGCTGCGCAGCAGCGGATCGGCGATGGAGTCGGGATCGTCGGCCAGCATCGCCCCGACCAGCGCCTCGGCGCGTGCGGGATCCGAGGGCTCGAACATCCGCCCGCCGACGCCGCCCAGGATCAGGTTCGAGAACCGGTCGGGCGCGGACAGGGCCATGGCGATCGCCGTCCGCGTCCCCATGGAATAGCCGATCAGGTCGCAGCGGCCGACGCCCAGGACGTCCAGCAGCTCGAGCATGGCGTGGGCCATGTGGGCCCGCTCGTAGGCGGCCGGGTCGTGCGGCTTGCCGCTCTCGCCGTGGCCGGGGTGGTCGATGCCGATGACCCGCATGCCCCGCCGCTCGAAGGCGCCGTACCAGCCCGTCCGCCGCCAGCCCTCGGCGCGGTTGGAGGCGAAGCCGTGCAGCAGGACGACCGTCCGCCCCGGCTCTCCCGGCGGCATGATGTCGTCATAGGCGAGGCTCGCGCCGCCAATGGTCAAGCTCGGCATGGGCGGGACCCTAGGGGCGCAACCGGCACGTGCGCAATACACGGGATGGCCCTGGACGCCTCACGGCCGCTCGCCCGTCCATTCCCAGTGCCAGGGCTCGAAGGGATAGTTCACGAAGCCGTAGCGGTGGGCGTTGGCCAGCATCCAGCGGTAGGTCGCGGTGCGGGTCATGAAGAGCCGGTTCGGATCGGCGCTGGAGTCGGGCGGAAAGCCCGGCGCCTGGCCCACGTAGAGATCGAGGGCCAGGCCCGTGCGATGGGGCGAGCAGCGGGCGCGGGCGATGCCGTCGCAATTGCCCTCGGCCGCGCACCGCGCCGCGTCGGCGGCCGGCGAGCGGTAGCCGGAGAAGATCGTCAGGTTGCGGGGATCGGCGGCGATCTCGGGGACCTCGGCGCGGGCCGCGGCGACCATCCGGCGATAGGCCGAAAGGGCGCCCGGGCGCAGGTGGATCAGCTTGCCGCCGTAGCCTTCCTCGGGGCGCGCCGCGGCGATCACCTCCGGCGTGTCCGGACATATCCCTTCCGCCGACAGCTGGACGACCGGCCGGCGGCTCTGCACCGCGTTCTTCAGGAGCTGGAAGTCGGCCTCGCCCACCACCCCGTCGGCCGGCAGGCGCTGCTCGTCCTGCCAGGCGGCGAAGGCGGCGGCGAACCCCTCGGAGTCCGGCGGGCAGGCGGTGCCGATCTCGCGCTGGAGGAGCGGGGCGTAGGTCTCCCATCCGACCTCGGTGCGGCCGAACGGCGCCCAGGCCCGGTCCGTCAGGGTCTGCGCGTTCCGCCGGGCGGCCGAACTCCAGCCCGGCCGGGCGCAGCCGGCCTCCGCGGTTGGCGGCGGCGGCGCGGTCCCTGGCGCGGGGCCCGCCTTCTCCAGGGGCGTGCAGCTGGTCACCCGCAGCGCCAGGAGCAGCAGCAGGACGAGGCACGCGGCGAGCGCGCCCAGGAACCGCAGGACGTCTGAGACCTTCACAATCACGCCGCCCACAAACGCGCGGCGCAGTGCAGAGGTCCAGCATGAACTCGGTGAAGGCGGCTTTCCTGGCGGGCGCGGCGGCCCTGGCGCTCTCGGCGTGCAGCGACGGCGGCGGCCAGGAGCAGGCCCAGGCGCCGGCCCAACCCCCGGCGCCCGCGGCGCCGCAGATCGTCGCGTCCTCCTCGCCGCTCGCCCAGGCGATCGACCGAGCCGCCTTCTCGGCCCAGCCCCTGCCGCCGGACGCCCACCGCGCCATGCTGATCCGCGCCCAGGTGCTGCTGTCGCGCGCCCACTTCTCGCCGGGGGTGATCGACGGCGCCGACGGCGAGAACCTGATGAACGCCGTGACCGCCTTCGAGCGGGCCCGGGGCCTGCCAGAGGACGGCCGCCTCGACGCCGAGGTCTGGGCGCTGCTGGTCCGCGACACCCGGCCGGTGGTGACCGACTACGTCATCACCGAGGCGGACGTGGCGGGGCCGTTCACCGAGGAAATCCCCACCGACTACGAGGAGATGGCCGAGCTGGACGCGCTCGGCTTCACGAGCCCGCGCGAGGCGCTCGCCGAGAAATTCCACATGGACGAGAGCCTGCTGGCGGCGCTCAACCCGGACGCCGACTTCTCGGTCGCGGGGACGCGGATCGTCGTCGCCGCGCCGGGGCCCGAGACTCTGCCCGCGCCGGTGACGCTGGTGGAGGTGGACAAGAGCCGGAACCAGGTCCGCGCCTACGGCGCCGACGGGGCGCTGCTGGCGTCCTATCCCGCTACGGTGGGCTCGTCCGACATGCCGACGCCGGACGGGGAGTGGGCGGTGAACCTCGTCGCCTACGACCCGCACTGGAACTATGACCCCGACAAGCTGAACTTCGGCGACAAGTCGGCCGGCAAGCTCGACATCAAGCCCGGGCCCAACAATCCCGTGGGCGCCGTCTGGATCGACCTGACGAAGGAGACCTACGGCATCCACGGCGCCCCCGAGCCGCGGCTCGTCGGCAAGACCGCCAGCCATGGCTGCGTGCGCCTGACCAACTGGGACGCCCGCCAGCTGGGCGGGGCGGTGAAGAAGGGCACGCGCGTGGTGTTCACCGGCTCGGAACGCCCGGCGAAGGCGAAGATCTAGCTCCGCCAGCGCAGGATCGCCGGCTCGACGGGATTGCGGAACGGCCGCCCCTCGCCGCGGCTGGCCGCCCATTCCCGCTTGAGCTGCTGGTACCACTTGGCCTGGCGGTCGGCGTCGTCGATCCACAGCAGGGTGGGGTCGTAGCGCAGGCCCTCGTTCTGCAGGTCGACCATGTGCGCGTCCTGGCGCAGGAAGGCCCGGGCGCCGGCGGCGATGAAGGGCTTCAGCAGCACGAAGGCCGGATGGTCGGACCAGACGATCTGGGTGATCCGCGTCCGGCGCGCGTCGACGGGGGTCAGGCAGGTCAGCGACAGCACCTGCCGCTTGCCGACCGTCACGTGCTCCCAGCGCAGGCCCGGCAGACGGAAGGTGATCTCGGTCAGCGGCTGGCCGCCCAGGATGGCATAGGCGCGGCTGTTCTTGGACGGCTCGTGGCGGACCATGGCGAAGCCGGCCTCGCGCGGCTCGAACCGCTTGGCCTTCTCGTGCTGGCTCTTGGCCGAACGCCACCACCACTGCTGGTGCACGTAGGGGCCGTGCGCCGGGTCCATGAGGCCCACGACCGCGTGGTCGATGTGGGCGTCGAACACCATCCGGTCGACCAGCTTGGGCGGCCCCCCCACAACTCCGGGGAAGACCGGCGGCGGCTGGTCGGGCTCGCTTGCGGCGTCGCGGCCGATCCAGACGAACACCAGCCCCTGGCTCTCGGCCACCGGATACCGGCGCACGCGGATGCGGCCGATGTCCATGGCCTGGTCGGCGGTCAGCGAGGGGATAGCCGTGCAGCCGCCGTCGGCGCCGAACTTCCAGCCGTGATAGGGGCACTCCACCGCCTCGCCCTGGCCGTCGCGGACGATGCGTCCCGCCGACAGCGGCGCCGCCCGATGGGGGCAGATGTCGCGCAGGGCGAAGAGCTGGCCCGACGGGCCGCGGCCCAGCATCACCGGCTCGCCCAGGATTTCGTATCGCGCCGGCCGGCCCGGCTTCAGGTCGGACGAGAGCGCGGCGAAGTACCAGATGTCGGTCAGGAACCCCTGGCCGAACTTCACACCCTTGCGCGCGATCGTGGCTTCACCCTCGGCCATGGCGGGCTTTTAGCCGCTTAAGCGAGTCTGAGGAACGCCGCCGCGTGGGGCGACAGCCCGATGGAGCCGCCGCGCAGGTCGGCGTCGCCCGCGCGAACCGGCAGCAGCTGTGCGCCCGCCAGCTGCGGCGCGTCGAGGAAACGCGGCTCGGCGCTGAAGTTGAACAGGCAGGCGATCCGCTCGCCGGCATGTTCGCGCACGAACGCCAGCACCGGCTCGGCCAGGTCGAGGAAAGTCAGCTCGCCGAGGCGCAGGGCGGCCGAGTCCTTCTTGAAGGCGATCATCCGGCGGGCGAAGGCCAGGGTGGAGTCGGGGTCCTTCTCCTGCTCGGCGACGGTCAGGCCGCGGTGCTCGGCGGCGGGCGGCAGCCAGGGCGTTCCGGTCGTGAAGCCGAGCGTCTCGCCCGGCTGCCAGGGCATCGGCGTGCGGCAGCCGTCCCGCCCGCCGTCGTAGGGCCAGTAGAGGTCGCCGACGGGATCGCGCAGTTGGTCGCGGGTCAGCGTCGCCTGCGGCAGGCCCAGCTCCTCGCCCTGGTAGACCAGGGTCGTGCCCTTCAAGGCGACCAGCAGGGCGAACAGCATCCGGGCGAGATCGGGCGTGTCGGCCCCGCCGCCGAACCGGCTGACCGTGCGCGGCACGTCGTGGTTGGAGAAGCTGATCGTCGGCCAGTGCAGCGGGTAGTCCGAGAGCGTGCGGTAGTGCTCGCGCACGAAGCCGGGGTCGAGCTTGCGGGCCAGCAGCATCACGAAGGTGTAGCCGCTGTGCAGCCCGTCCTCGTGGCTGCAGTAGGCGCCGCAGCGGGCCTCCTCCTCCGAGAACTCGCCGAAGACGAAGCGGTCCTCGCCATGCGCCTCGACGCGGCGGCGGATGGCGTCCAGCACCTCAATGTTCTCGGGCAGGTTGGAATCGTGGAGGTGCCGCTGCAGGTTGCCCGCGTGGCTCCAGTGGAGGCGCGTGCGCTCGTCCACCGGGACCGGCGGATTGTCGGTCAGATCGGCGTCGTGGAGGTAGGTCCCGGCGACGTCCAGGCGGAAGCCGTCCACCCCCTTCTCCAGCCAGAAGTCCAGCACCGAGAGAGCCGCTTCCCGGGCCGCGGGGTTGCGCCAGTTCAGCTTGGGCTGCTGGCGCAGAAACTTGTGGTGGTAGTGCTGCCGGCGCTTGGGCTGGTAGGCCCAGGCCGGCCCGCCGAACACCGACAGCCAGTTGTTCGGGGCGGTCCCGTCGGGCTTCGGGTCGGCCCAGACATACCAGTCGGCCTTGGGTCCGGTCGGACCGCCGGTCAGGCTCTCCACGAACCAGGGATGCTCGTCCGAGGTATGGCTCAGCACCTCGTCCAGCACGACCTTCAGGCCCCGCCGGTGGGCGGCGTCCAGCAGGCGCCGGAAGTCCTCCGGGCGGCCGTAGTCGGCCTGCACGCCCTCGAAATCGGCGATGTCGTAGCCCCAGTCGCGGTTCGGCGAGGGGTGGATCGGCGACAGCCAGATTCCGTCCACCCCGAGGCTTGCGATGTAGTCGAGCTTGGCCTGGACGCCGGGCAGGTCGCCGTGCCCGTCGCCGTCGCTGTCATAGAAGCTGCGGACGTAGACGTGGTAGAGGACCGCGCCCTTCCACCACGGCGTCATGACCGGCTCAGATCTCGGCCGTGTTCTTGATGATCCGCGAGACGAGGCCGTACTCGACCGCCTGCTCGGCGCTCATCCAGAAGTTCCGGGTCGTGTCCTTGTCGACCTTCTCGTAGGACTGGCCGGTCTCGCGGGCGATCATCCGGTTCACGCGCTCGCGCATCTTGATGATCTCCTCGGCCTCGATCTCGATGTCCGAGGCCTGGCCGCGCACGCCGCCCGCCGGCTGGTGCAGCAGGAAGCGGGTGTTGGGCAGGCAGAGCCGGTGCTCCTTCGGCGCGCCCAGGTAGATGTGCGCCCCGGCGCTGGCGACCCAGCCGGTGCCGATCACGGTGACCGGCGCCGGGCTGAACTGGATCATGTCGTGGATGGTGTCGCCGCTCTCCACGTGGCCGCCCGGCGAGTTGATGATCATCCGGATCGGCTTGTCGCTCTCGGCCGCCAGCGCGGTGAGCTGGGCGGTGACCCGCTCGGCCAGGCGCATGTCGATCTCGCCGAAGACGAGGACGGTGCGGGACTTGAAGAGGGCGTTCTGGACCGGCCCCGACGTCATCGGCATGTCGGGCAGGCGGCCCTTGTCCTCGTCGTCCCCGTCTTCGTCCATGTAGGCGATCCACTTCAGCATGGCGGCTCCTTCGCGCCGGCGGAAACGCGCATGTCGCGCGAAGGTCCCGCGGGCAGATTTCGTCTCCTACCGAGTTATTGGTCCGCGGGCGTTCCGGCAAGCGGGCGCCGCCGGGAAATCGCCTCAGCCGGCCGCCGTGGCGATCAGCCGGGCGTAGAACTGCACCATGGCCTCGAGGTTCTTCAGGCTCAGGTGCTCGTTCGTGCCGTGGATCATCTGGATGTCCGACATCGCGAACTCGACCGGCTGGAAGCGGTAGACGTCCTTGGCCACCGGATGCATCCAGCGGCTGTCGGTGGCGGCGGTGACGAGGCTGGGGGCGACCGGCGCGCCGGTGACGTCGCGGGCGACGGCCGCGAGGGTCTTCCATGCCCAGGAGTCCGTGGACGACACCGGCGAGGGCTCGCCGGGCGTCGCATTCCAGGCCAGCGTGACGGGCAGGTCGCCCACCGCCGCCTTCGCCTTCGCCATGACGCTCGCCGAACTGTCGCCGGGCGCGATGCGGTAGTTGATCCAGGCCGTGGCGTCCTGCGGCAGGACGTTCTCCTTGGGACTGCCCTTCAGCATGGTCGGGGCGATGGTGGTGTGCAGCAGGGCCGCGCCCGCGGGCGTCGCGCCGACCTGCCGGGTCAGCAGCGGGCCGAACAGCCACTCGTTGGCCACCGCCATCCGCACCGCGAACGGCGCGTCGGGCGCGACCGTCTTCAGCATGTCGGCGCCCGGCCCGCGGAAGGCGAGCGGGAAGGGGGCCTCGACGATGGCCGTGATCGCCTTGGCCAGGGTCGCCACCCCGCCGGCGTCCGGCGGCGGGGCCGAGGAGTGGCCGCCGGTTGCGCGGGCGGTGACCTTCAGGGTGCCGTAGCCCTTCTCGGCCGTGCCGATCACGGCCAGCCGCCCACCGGTGATCGGGTTGTCCGAGAGCACGACGAGCCCTTCGTCGAGGACGAATTCGGCCTTCACGCCGCGGGCCTGCAGCAGGCGGGCGGCGGCCTGGGCGCCCGAGCCCAGCACCTCCTCGTCGCCGCCCGACAGGAGGATGATGGTGCGCTTCGGCTTGAACCCCTGGCCGGCGAGGATCTCGATCGCCTCGAAGAGGCCGATCAGCGAGCCCTTGTCGTCGATCGCCCCCCGGCCCCAGACCGCGTCCTCGGCGATGACGCCGGCGAAGGGCGGGTGCTTCCAGTCCGCCTCGGTCCCGGCGGTGACCGGCACCACGTCCTGGTGCGCCATCAGGATGATCGGGGCCAGCGACGGGTCGGTCCCGGCCCAGGTGTAGATCAGCGTCTGGGCGTCCACGACCTCGCGGGTCATGGCGCCGTGGGCGGCGGGATAGGCCGCCTGCAGCAGGGCGTGCAGCCGGTCCCACTCGGCGGGCTGGTCCTCGGCCCTGTCCTGGTGGCGCACGGTGGGGATCTGGATCGCGGCGCTCAGGCGCTGGGCGGCGCGGGCGACGTCCACCGGCACGGGCCCCGCCAGCACCACGTCCGACGTGTCCGCCCCCGCCGGCGCCTCGTAGGTCAACGTCCGCACCACCACTACGGCCGCCAGCCCCAGCGCCACGGCGAGCAGGCCGAGCGCGATCCGCCCCAGGATACGCATGTGAGGTCCCTCCCGACTGGCCCGAAGCTTGGCCGCTGGCCTCCTGAACCGCAAGCGCCGGCGCCCGTTGGGACCTCGTGCGGCTGCGTTTCCCCAGTTTGAAGCCCGTCCCGCCCGAGGCGCTGGCGCTCTCCGCCCTTTGGGCGACCCTGCTCGACTGGACGTTCGCGGGACTGCTGCTGCTGATCGCCGTCGACCGCTGGGCTCCGCCGGAGGACCTGCCCTGGAAGCCGCTGCGCCTGGACCAGCCGGTGGGCCTCGCCACTCAGGTGAAGTTCGCCCGCGCCGCCGCCGATCCGGAGCTGTGCCGCAAGGTGCTGTCGGAGGGCGAGGTCGCCTTCGTCGAGGAGCCGGACCGCGACCTGGGCGAATGCGCCACGCGGAACACGGTGCGAATCCGCGACGGGGCGGCCGCGCCGCTCAGCCCGGCGGCGCCGGTGGTCACCTGCCCGGTGGCGCTGGGCTACGCCTTCTGGAGCCGGCACGTCCTGCAGCCCGCCGCACGCCAGGAGCTGGGCCAGCCGATCGCGCGGGTGGAGCACTACGGGACCTACGCCTGCCGGAACGTCTATGGCCGGAGCGAGGGCCGGCGCAGCGAGCACGCTTTCGCCAACGCGCTTGACGTGGCCGCCTTCCGCACGGCCTCGGGCGAGCAGGTCAGCGTCCTGCGCGACTTCCGCTCGGAGGGGCCCCGGGGCCGCTTCCTGCGGCGGGTCCGCGACGGAGCCTGCCCATGGTTCCGGGCGGTGCTGAGCCCCGACTACAACGCCGCCCACCGCGACCACCTGCACCTGGACTTCGGCCGCTACGCCGTCTGCCGCTGAGCGCTTGACCGGGCGGCAGGGCCCGTCGCAAATGGCGGCCGAGTCAAACAACTGTTTGGGAGAGCGCCGTGAGCGAGACGATGGACAAACTGAAGGTCGGCGCGGGCGGTCTGTTCGACCTGACGGGCAAGGTGGCGGTGATCACCGGATCGTCGCGCGGCATCGGCCGGGCCATCGCCGAGCGCATGGCCGAGCAGGGCGCCAAGGTGGTGATCTCGTCCCGCAAGGCCGGCCCCTGCGAGGAGGTCGCCGAAGCCATCAACGCCGCGCGTCCGGGCCACGCCATCGCCGTGCCGGCCAACATCTCCTCGAAGGAGGACCTTCAGCGGTTGGTGGACGAGACCCGCAAGGCCTTCGGCAAGATCGACATCCTGGTCTGCAACGCCGCCTCGAACCCGTTCTACGGCAGCCAGCTCGACATCACGGACGATGCGTTCCGCAAGATCCTCGAGAACAACATCATCGCGAACAACTGGCTGGTGGGCATGGTCGCGCCGGAGATGCGCGAGCGGAAGGACGGCGCGATCATCATCGTCTCGTCCATCGGCGGTCTGCGCGGCTCGACGGTGATCGGCGCCTACTGCATTTCCAAGGCGGCCGACATGCAGCTCGCCCGCAACCTCGCCCAGGAGCTGGGACCGGACAACATCCGGGTGAACTGCATCGCCCCGGGCCTGGTGAAGACCGACTTCGCCCGCGCCCTGTGGGACACGCCCGAGGGTGAGAAGCGCGCCAGTTCGGGCACGCCGCTGCGCCGCCTGGGCGAGCCTGACGACCTGGCCGGGGCGGCCATCTACCTGGCCTCGCGCGCCGGCGCCTGGACGACCGGCCAGACGATCGTCGTCGACGGCGGCACGACCTGCTGAGTTGATGGTGGAGGGGCGGGCCAAGCGCACTGCAGAACCCTCGTCCCTCCCACCATTCGCTCAGCGCCCCGTCATCCCGGCTTCGCACGCGAGAGCTCGCGCGCGCGGGCCAGCCGCGTCACGCCCTCGTCCAGAACGGCGTCGGCCTTGGCGAAGCACAGCCGCATGATGTGGGTCACCGGCGCCACCTCGTAGAAGGCCGAGACCGGAATGGCGGCGACGCCCGCCTCATGGACCGCGCGCAGGCAGAAGGCGCGGTCGCCCTCGGCCACCCCCGAGGCGGCCAGGTCCACGTTGAGGAAATAGGTGCCCTGGCTGGGGAGGACGGCGAAGCCCTCGCGCCGCAGACCCCCGGCCAGCCGGTCGCGGGAGGCTTCGAGCTGCCGCGGCATGGCCTCGAACCAGTCGCCGGAATTGTCCAGGCCCCAGGCCACCGCCGCCTGCAGGTTGGGCGCGGTGGTGAAGGTCAGGAACTGGTGCGCGCGGGCCAGGCTGTGGGTGAGCGCCGGTGCGGCGCACAGGAACCCCACCTTCCAGCCGGTGAGGCCGAACATCTTGCCCGCCGAGCCGATCTTCACCGTGCGCTCGCGCATGCCGGGGAAGGCGATCAGCGGCCGGTGGCGGGCCCCCTCGAACACCACCTGCTCCCACACTTCGTCGCAGATGACCGTGGCGTCGAAGCGCACGCAGAACTCGGCCAGCAGCGCCAGGTCCTCCTCGGGAAGGACTACGCCGGCCGGATTGATCGGATTGTTCAGCATCACGAAGCGGGTGCGGTCCGAGAACGCCGCCTCCAGCATGGCCCGGTCGAAGCGCCAGTGCGGCGGGGCGAGGCGCACGAGACGGGGGATGCCGCCCGCCAGCCGGACCATCGGCAGGTAGCTGTCGTAGAGCGGCTGGAACAGCACCACCTCGTCGCCGGGCCGGATCAGCGCCAGGAAGGCGGCCGTCAGCGCCTCGGTCGCGCCCGAGGTGATGGTGACCTCGGCCTCCCAGTCGAGGTCGAGGCCCTGCGTGCAGGCATAGTGCGCGGCCACCGCGCGCCGCAGGTCCGGCAGGCCGCGCATGGGCGGATACTGGTTGTAGCCGTTCAGCACTGCGTCCGCGGCCTTCGCGCGGACGGCTTCGGGGCCGGGATCGTCGGGGAAGCCCTGGCCGAGATTGATCGCGCCCAGGTCGCGCGCCAGGCCCGACATCTCCTCGAAGACGGTGGTGGGCAGGTTGGAGAAAATCGGATTGGCCATCACATCAACCTTGGCCCCAGAGTCGGGCCAGCGCCACCATCCGGAGGGTTCCATGGAGATCGTCGAGTTCGAGCCCCGCTACGCCGAGGCCTTCCGCACCCTCAACGAGGCCTGGATTTCGCGGGACTTCACCCTTGAGGCCAAGGACCGCGAGGTGCTGGAAGATCCCCAGGGCAAGATCATCGACCCGGGCGGGCGGATCTTCATCGCGCTGCAGGACGGTCGGCCCGTCGGCTGCGTGGCCCTGATCCGCATGGCCGACGGCGGCTACGAGGTGGCCAAGATGACGGTGTCGGAGGCGGCGCGGGGCTCGGGCCTGGGGCGCCGGCTGATGGAGCGCTGCATCGAGGCCGGGCGGGAAGCGGGCGCGCCGCGGCTCTATCTGGAGACGAACTCGGGGCTGGCGCCGGCGCTCGGCCTCTACCGCGCCATGGGCTTCCGCGACCTGGCCCCGACCGACACCGAGTACGCCCGCTGCGACGTGTGGATGGAGCGGCCGCTCTGACGCCCCGAATCTCCCGGTAGAGAGAGTTGTTGCGAACGATTCTCAATAGCACTACCGTCGGCTCCCAACGCAGGAGTCGGCCATGTGCGATCAGGACCTGTCGCTATTCCTGTCCCTGTTCCGGGGCGAGCGCCTGCTGGTCGGGGCGATCCGCCGGCTGGCGCTGGGGACCGGTTGTCCCGGCGCGGTGGCGCAGTTCGAGTTCGTCTGCGGCTGGACGGGGCAGGAGGCCTGCCGGACGCTGGACGTGTTCCTGCAGCAGCTCGCCCTGCACGGCCGGCGACGCCTCACGGTCTCGAGGCCGGGCGACCCGGCGGTGACGCGGGACGAGCGGGCGATGCTGGACGTGTTCGCCTTCGCCCAGGCCGAAGCCTACGACGCCATGGACGCTAGGCTGTCGGACCTGCTGGACGCGGTCCCGCCGGCCTCGCTGGGGGCCGCGGCCTGCATCGTGGCCCAGGTGCTGGCGATGAACGGCTGCTTCGTCGAGGCCGAGGTCGAGGGCGAGATCGGGGCTCAGTGCTGGGCGGCCAGCACCACCCCCAGCAGCACCGCCGCCCAGTGCGCGCCGGCCGCGGCCACGACGTGGCCGTGCCAGATGGCCCGCGAGAACTTCAGCCGCTTGTTCACGTAGAAGATCACGCCGGTCGAATAGAGGACCCCGCCCGTCACCAGCAGGACGAAGGCGTACCAGGCCAGGCTGTCGATGATCGGCTTCAGGGCGATGACCACCAGCCAGCCGAGCGCCAGGTAGACGCCCACCCAGAACTTCCGGTCCAGGCCCTTCAGGAACAGCTTGCCGAGCGCGCCGAGGGTGGCGATCGACCAGACGGCGGCGGTCATGCCCCAGCCCCAGGCGCCGGGAAGGCCGAGGGTGAAGGGCGTGTAGGAGCCGGCGATCATCAGGAAGATCCCGGCGTGGTCCAGCCGCCGCAGGGTCGGGCGGTGCTGGGGCCTGGCGAAGTTGTAGGCCGTGGAGAAGGCCAGCATGGCGATGATGCCGGCGGCGTAGATCGAGACGCCCACGACCTTGCTGATCGAGCCGGCCTGCACCGCCAGCGTCAGCAGCACGATCCCCCCCACCAGCGCCAGCGTCAGCCCGACCACATGCACCACCAAGTCCGCGCATTTGGCGGCGGGGGTCGGGTAGTGGCGGGGCGGCTTGGCGTGCGCGGCGGCTGGGGCGGGAAGCGTCATCTCGGAGACTCCATACGCTTCCCAAGTGTCACGGGTGTGGCGCCGGCGTCTACTCTTCCCTGACGCGCTTCTTGCGGAAGGAGGGGTTCAGCACCTCCTTGCGCAGGCGGATCGATTTCGGCGTCACTTCGACCAGCTCGTCCTCCTCGATGTAGGCGATGGCCTGCTCGAGCGTGAGGCGCCGCGGCGGAGTCAGGCGCACGGCCTCGTCCTTGCCCGAGGCGCGGACGTTGGTCAGCTGCTTGCCCTTGATCGGATTGACGTCGAGGTCGTCCGAGCGGGAGTTCTCGCCGATGATCATGCCCTGGTAGGTCTTCTCGCCGGCGCCGACGAACATCACGCCGCGCTCCTCGAGGTTCCACAGGGCGTAGGCGGCGGTCTCGCCGTCGGAGTTGGACACCAGCACGCCCTTCGGACGGCCCTCGATGGCCCCCTTGTGCGGCTCGTAGTGGCTGAACACGCGGTTCAGCACCCCCGAGCCGCGGGTGTCGGTCAGGAACTCGCCCTGGTAGCCGATCAGCGAGCGCGACGGGCACATCAGCTGGATGCGCGTCTTGCCGGCGCCCGAGGGGCCCATGTCCTTCAGCTCGGCCTTCCGGGCCGACAGCTTCTCGATGACGATGCCGGTGTACTCGTCGTCCACGTCGATGACGACGTCCTCGATGGGCTCCAGCCGCTCGCCGTTCTCACCGGTCTGGTAGACCACCCGCGGGCGGGAGATGGAGAGCTCGAAGCCCTCGCGGCGCATGTTCTCGATCAGCACGCCCAGCTGCAGTTCGCCGCGGCCGGCGACTTCGTAGGCGTCGGCGCCGGGGGTCTCGGACACCCGGATGGCGACGTTGGCCTCGGCCTCCTTCAGCAGGCGGTCGCGGATCACGCGGCTCTGCACCTTGTCGCCTTCGCGGCCCGCCAGCGGGCTGTCGTTGACGCTGACGGTCATCGAGATGGTCGGCGGATCGATCGGCTGGGCGTCCAGCGGCTCGGTCACTTCCAGCGCGCAGAGCGTGTCGGCCACGGTGGCCTTGGACATGCCGGCGATGGCGACGATGTCGCCGGCCTCGGCGCCCTCGTCGATCGGCTGGCGCTTCAGGCCGCGGAAGGCCAGCACCTTGGTGATGCGGCCCTGCTCGATCTGCTTGCCGTTGCGGTCCAGCGCCTTGATGGCCATGCCGGCCACGGCCTTGCCGCTCTCGATGCGGCCGGTCAGCAGGCGGCCCAGGAAGGGGTCGCTCTCGATCAGCACGTTCAGCATCCGGAACGGCTTGTCCTTGTTCGCTTCCACGGCCGGCGGCGGCACGTGGTCGACGATCAGGTCGAACAGCGGGGTCAGGGTGTCGGACGGCTGGTTGAGGTCCAGCGTCGCCCAGCCGTTACGGCCCGAGGCGTAGATGTGCGGGAAGTCGAGCTGCTCGTCGGTGGCGCCGATCGCCGAGAACAGGTCGATGGTCTCCAGGTGCACCCGGTCGGGATCGGCGTGGGCGCGGTCCACCTTGTTGATGCACAGGATCGGCTTCAGGCCCATCTTCAGGGCCTTGGTCAGCACGAACTTGGTCTGCGGCATGACGCCTTCCTCGGCGTCGACCAGCAGGACGCAGCCGTCCACCATGCCGAGGATCCGCTCCACCTCGCCGCCGAAGTCGGCGTGGCCGGGCGTGTCGATGATGTTGATGCGGGTCTCGCCGGCCTTCCCGTTCCACAGCACCGAGGTGCACTTGGCGAGGATGGTGATCCCGCGCTCGCGCTCCTGGTCGTTGGAGTCCATGGCGCGTTCGACCGTCGCCTCATTGGCTCGGAACACGCCGGACTGGGCGAGCAGCTGGTCCACGAGCGTTGTCTTGCCGTGGTCGACGTGGGCGATGATGGCGATGTTGCGGAGCGACATGAAGGGCGTGCGGAAACGGGGTTCGATGATCTGGGAGGGCGCGCTTGTAGGGGACGGCGGGCTTCGCCGCCAGCAAGAAGTCGTGAAAGGGCCTATGAGCCGCAGGGGATGAACATTGTGCGACGCACGATATCCAAGCGGCAGGCGTGCTGCGCGTAGGTGGAGATCGCGGGCACGAATTTCAACTTCGCCGCCTGGGCGTGGCAATTTTGATGCTCAGCACACTTGCATTTTTGTGCGCTGCAGCGTATGTAGCGCTTGTTAGGCGTCGCTGACGCCTTTGCCCTTCCTGGGCGTTTCCTCCCTATTGAACTGCCGCGCCTCCGGGCGCGGCTTTTTTTTCGCCCGCAGGCGCGAGGCGGCGGTTCAGCCCGGCTTCAGGGCTGACCAGTCGGCGGCCGCCAGGGCGCGGGTCAGCTGCTCGATGTGCGCCTTCAGCGAAGAAAAGCCCGTCGTGGGGGCGAGGCTCGCCTCGTCCAGGTAGAGCGCCCGGTTGATCTCGATCTGCAGCGCGTGGGTCCGCCGGGCCGGCCGGCCGTAGTGTTCGGTCGTGTAGCCGCCGGCGTAGGGCGTGTTGCGCGCCACCCGATAGCCGAAGCCCTCCAGCTCGCGCTCGACGCGGGCGGGCAGGACGCCGGCGCAGGCCGCCCCGAACCGGTCGCCGAGCACGATGTCGCAGGGCTTGTCGCGCCCGCCCGCCCGGGCCGCCGCGGCGGGCATCGAATGCCAGTCGACCAGGATGGCGAAGCCGTGGGCGGCCTCGGCCTCGGCCAGCAGGCGCTCCAGGGCGCGGTGATAGGGCCGGTGGGCGCACTCGATCCGCTTGCGGGCCTCGGCGAAGGTGAGCTTGCGCCGGTAGATCTCCTGGCCTTCCGAGACCACGCGGGCGATCGCCCCCAGTCCCGCCGCGACGCGGGCCGTCCGCGCGCGGGCGAACTCGGGCAGCTCGTCGACGAACATGTTGGGGTCGAGCTCGAACGGCTCGCGGTTCAGGTCGATGTAGGCGCGGGCGTAGTTGGCCGTCAGGGTCGCCGCGCCATAGCCGGGCGCGGCGGCGATCAGGTCGTCGACCAGGGCGTCTTCGGAGCGCCGGATGCTGACGGCGTCCAGGGCCGCCGCCGACATCATGTCGTCGGGATAGAACCGTCCGGAGTGGGGCGAGGCGAACACCAGCGGAGTCGGCGGCGGCTCGCCCTCGGGCGCCGCGCGGCGCAGGTCGAAGGGCGCCGCGCCAACAGGCGCTTGCTCGCCGCCGAGACGCTCCCAGGCATTCATCATCTGCATTGAACGCTGAGCGCCTTCCTGGGTCAAAGGGTTCATGGCGGGTTTACGGTTGGGGCGCTATGGTCGGCGGCTGAACCCTGAACCGACCGCCATGCCCCGTATCCTGCTTGCCGAAGACGACGATTCCCTGCGCGGCTTCCTCGCGCGCGCGCTCGAACGCGCCGGCTACGAGGTGACGGCCTGCGCCGACGGCGACGAGGCGGCCACCTACCTCGACGAGCCGTGGGACCTGCTGCTCACCGACATCGTCATGCCCGGCCTCGACGGCATCGAGGTCGCCCGCCAGGCGGCGGCCAAGCATCCGGGCCTGCGGATCATGTTCATCACCGGATTCGCCGCCGTGGCCCTGGCCGCCGGCGAGCGGGCGCCCGCCGGATCGAAGGTGCTGTCCAAGCCCATCCACCTGCGCGAGATCGTCTCCGAAGTGGAGCGGATGATCGCAGCCTAAGTCTGGCGCTTGCGCCGGCCGGGGCGCCCCGTTATATCCCCGCCTTCCCGACGAGACGGTTCGGACGCGTAGCTCAGCGGGAGAGCACTACGTTGACATCGTAGGGGTCGCTGGTTCAATCCCAGCCGCGTCCACCATCCCCCCGAAAAATCCAGGCGTCACAATCCCTTGGCGGGATTGATCAGGTACTTCTCGCCGGTCGCGCGGCGGCTGTAGGCGGCGATGACCTGCGGGTCGAGCGCCTCGGCCAGGCCGATCTCGGCGGTGTAGCGGCTCTGGAAGGTGGTCTTCAGCTCGGCCGCCACGCGCTGGCGTAGCCGTCCCGCCGCCTCGGGGCCGATCTTCGCCAGGAACGGCGTCAGCAGCCAGCCGCCCACGCCCCAGGCGAAGCCGAAGTTGCGGACGAGCTCGGTGGGCCGGGTGTCGAGGCCCCCGTAAATGTAGAGCTGCTTGTGGGTCGAGGAGCCGTAGCGGCTGTAGGCCCCGGCGGTGCGGTTGGCCGCCGCCTCCATGGCCGAGAGGATCTGGCCGCCGATCCGGCCCCCGCCGATGGCGTCGAAGGCGAGCGTCGCGCCCGTGGCGGCCACGGCGTCGGTCAGCCTGTCCATGAAGTCCGGCGCGGTGGAATCGACCACGTGCTCGGCGCCCTGGTCGCGCAGCAGCCTTTCCTGCTCGGCGCTGCGGACCACGTTCACCAGCGGGATGCCGTCCGCCTTGCAGATCCGCACCAGCATCTGGCCCAGGTTCGAGGCCGCCGCGGTGTGGACCAGGGCCTTGTGGCCCTCGCGGCGCAGGGTCTCGGTCATGCCGAGCGCGGTCAGCGGATTGACGAAGCAGGAGGCGCCCTCGGCGGGGGTCGCATCGTCGGGAAGCGCCAGCACGTCGGCCGCGCGGACGATCCGGTACTGGGCGTACATGGCGCCCCCGATCATCGCGACGGTCTTGCCCATCAGCCCCTGCGCCTCGGGCGAGGCCCCCGCGGCGATCACCACGCCCGCGCCCTCGTTGCCCACCGGCATCGACTGATCGAGCCGGGCCTTCAGCGCCTTCAGCCCGGCCGGGGGCACGGTGGCGGTGATCACCGGCCGATCCTTCGAGCCCGCGGCCTTCAGGGTGGAGAGGTCCGCCGGACCGATCAGCAGGCCGAGGTCGGAGGGGTTGATCGGCGTGGCCTCGACGCGCACCAGCACCTCGTCGGGACCGGGGTCCGCAACCTCCACCTCGGCGAGCGACAGCTCCAGTTCGCCGTCCGACTTCACCAGCGAGCGCAGTTCCAGGCCCTTGCGCGTCATGTCCGTCCCCTCGTGTCCTGCGCCTGTCAGGCCGGCGCTGCGTCCCACATAGGACGGCGCAAGGCCGAGCTGAAGGGCGGAGTGTGGGTCGGCGGCCGGGCCTTGGCCTAACCTCCGGGCGTCGCTCGCTTTTTCGCGACTCCGGTATGTTCGCGACCGACCGTCGAGGCGCGCGACGGCCGGTCTGCAGACCGCCCGTTCGAAGGGAAAGCATTGCCGGTCAAGGCCTTGTCTCGGCGGGTCTGTTCACATTTCAGTGTTTGCCGAACCGCGAAATACGTATGGCGCAGGTCCGCCATTTGGTCCGTAATTCCGCCACTCAGGCCGCCCGTCCAGAGGCGCCGAGGGGAGGAAAACCAAATGACCAAGAGCAGGTTCTTCTGCAGCGTATCCGCCATGGCCGCTGTCGCGGCCCTCGGCGCAGGCGGCCAGGCGCTGGCCCAGCAGTCCCCAACCCAGGTCGGCGAGGTCGTCGTCACCGGCTCGTTCATCCGCGGCACGCCCGAGGATGCGGCTCTGCCGGTGGACGTGATCAGCCAGGACGACATCGAGCGTCAGGGCGCGCCGTCCACCCTTGAGCTCATCAAGCAGCTGTCGGTCTCCAGCGGCGTGCTGGGCGACACCAACCAGTTCGACACCCGCGCCCAGGGCTCGGAGGGCTCGGGCTCGATCAACCTGCGGGGGCTGGGCGCGCAGCGCACCCTGGTCCTGCTGAACGGCCGGCGCATGTCGCCCAACCCGTTCGGCCAGGCCGGCGCCGGCATCGTCGACACCAACACCCTGCCCACCGTGGCCATCGGCCGGGTGGAGGTGCTGAAGGAGGGCGCCGCGGCGACCTACGGCTCGGACGCCATCGGCGGGGTGGTCAACTTCATCACCCGCACCAACTTCGACGGCCTGGAGGTGTCGGGCAGCTATCGGCACATCGACGGCTCGAAGGGCGACTACACGGGCGGGGTCCTCTGGGGCCACACCTTCGACAACGGCAACATCCTGCTCAGCGCTGGCTGGCAGCACCGTTCCGAGCTGAAGGTGACCGACCGCGACTGGGCCGTGCGGCCCTTCGCCGAGAACCCCGAAGGCGGCTGGTCCGGCGGCTCCAGCGTCACCGGCTTCCTGCCGGTCGCCCAGACGCCGACGGGCGCGTGGGTTCCGGCCGGCGCGGGCGTTCTCGACGCGGGCTGCGCGCCGCTCGGCGGCATCCCGGTGGCTGGGGCGCTGCCGCAGTGCCGATTCCACTACATCGAGTACGACAACATCACCGAGGCCGAGGACCGCATCCAGCTCTACGGCGAGTTCAACGCCGATCTCGCCGAGGGCCACCGGCTGCACGTCGAGGCGCTCTACGCCAAGACCGAGGTGCCCAACTGGAAGACCTCGCCGTCCTACCTGACCCTGCAGACGCCGACGGCGACCACCAACCCGACGGTGGGCTCGCTGACGCCGGCGGTGCTCCGCGGCTGGTTCGTGCCGGCCAACAATCCGGGCTTCGTGGCCTATCGCGCCGCCAACCCCGGGGCCATCCCGGCCGCCGCGACGGGCGCTCACTTCCCCGGCGTGTTCTATCGGCCGCTGTCCTTCGGCGGCAATCCGATCTTCGACGGCAACGAAGGGGCGTCCGAAGGCATGCGCCAGTACGAGGCCGCCCGCGTCTCGGGCAGCCTGCGCGGCGACCTGCCCTGGATGGGCATCGGCTACGACGTCGCGGTCACCTACGGCCAGGAGACCGGCTGGCGGACCGGCTACGACACCGTCGTCTCGCGCCTGCAGCTCGCGCTGCGCGGCTACGGCAGCGCTGCGACGGGAGCCGGCGGAGGCTGCACCGCGGCAGAGACCAACAACTTCACCACCAACGCCGGCAACGAGGCGATCGGCTGCTACTGGTTCAACCCGTTCTCGAACGCCTTCGCCTCGAACGCGGTCTCGGGCGCGTCGAACCCGCAGTTCAGCGCGGCGGCGGCCAACAATCCGGACGTCATCCGCTGGTTCTTCGATCAGGTCTCGACCAAGCAGACCCAGCGGATCTTCGTCACCGACGCGGTGCTGAACGGGACCACGGGCTTCGAACTGCCCGGCGGCGAGGTGCGGTGGGCGGCCGGCTTCCAGTTCCGCCGCGACGGCTTCGAGTCCGAGTACAACGACCTCAGCGACATCGACGCCAACCCCTGCATCGACACCCCGGTCACCGGAACCGGCTCGTGCGCGGTCCGCAACGGCCCGCTGGTGTTCCTGGGCACGGGGGAGGAGGCCGACCTGTCGCGCGACGTCTGGGCGGCCTTCGCCGAGCTCAGCGTGCCGGTCAGCGACGCGATCCAGGTGCAGCTGGCCATCCGCTACGAGGACTACGAGGCGGTGGGCACCACCACCAATCCCAAGGCCAACGTGCGCTGGCAGGTGGCGGACTGGCTGGCCCTGCGCGGCTCGGTGGGCACCACCTTCCGCGGCCCGCCGCTGACCCAGCTGAACAACAGCAGCGTGACGGCGCTGAGCTTCATCGCCGGCTCGTTCCGCGCCATCGACCTGTTCGGCAACCCGGACCTGGAGCCCGAGACCGCCGACAACTTCAGCCTGGGCGCGATCTTCGACGTCGGCCGGTTCAAGGCCACGGTCGACTGGTGGCGGTTCGACTTCGACAACCCGATCGTCGGCGAGCCGTCGGGCTCGATCGTCAACACCATGTTCCCGGGCGGGGCGACCACCCGCTGCGGCACGGCCGAGTACGCCGGGCTGCAGTCGCGGTTCGACTTCCAGGGCGCCTGCTCGACCGCCACGATCGCGCGGGTCCGGACGCAGTGGGTGAACGGCCCGAAGATCAAGACGTCGGGCATCGACGTCCTGGCGGACTACGACTTCGGCGAAGTGTTCGGGGGCAACCTGCGGGCCGGCCTCTCGGCGACCTACACGCTCGAGTACAAGATCGACGACTTCGAAGTGGAGGGCGTCACCGTCGAGCAGGCCTATGACGCGGCCGGCTTCCTCAACTACCAGCTGATCGCCACCTCGCTGCCCGAACTGAAGGGGTCGGGCTACCTCGAGTACTCCACCGGGCCGCACAACCTGCGCTTCACGGTGAACTACATCGACTCCTACGTGGACCAGCGTGCGGCGATCACCGGGCCGGGCAAGACCATCGACGAGACCTGGCTGGCCGAGATCGACTACCGCGTCCTCCTGCCCTGGGACACGACGGTCACCCTCTCGGTCGACAACGTCTTCGACGAGGACCCGTCGTTCGCCCGGCTGGACCTCAGCTACGACCCGTTCACGGGCAGCCCGCTGGGACGGACCTTCAAGGTCGGCGTCCGCAAGCGGTTCTAGGGACTGGCGCCGCCGGAGCCTCTCCGGCGGCGCTTCCTTCTCAGGGCCGCGCCCGCTTGGGCAGGGCCGCGATCTCGGCCGGTGTGAGCTTGCGGATGTTCTTCACCTGACAGCGTTGCGGCCCGAGCGGCGATTCCGCGACGATCTCGGCGTCGAGGCCGGTGCAGATCGAGCCGCTGCGCGAGACCAGCGCGATCTTCTGCGACCAGTCCACGTCGTGGCACGGGCCGAACATCTCCATCTGGTAGACGTCGCGCACGCCGACCCGCACGTTGACGATCCGGTTGTCCGCCGAGGCGAAGCTGTTCACCTGGTGGTTCCAGAAGCACTGGCGGTCCGGCCGCGCGCCCGGCTCGGCCGTCGCCACGGCCCGGGGCGCGGCGCAGCCGCCCAGGGCCAGCAGGCCCGCGGCCACGGCTACGGGTGCGATCTTCCAGTTCATGTCTCGGATCCTCCTGGCGGATAGGACGTCCCCCGAGCAACGCCACTATAGGGTCCGCGCCGCTCGTTAGGAACGCACGCGCCGGCCGAAGCGGTCCGGCGCGACCAGCGCCTGCTGGGCCGCGGTCAGAGGCGAGGGCGCGCCGAGGGCGAGGGCGGCGACGTGCTCGGCCAGGAGCGGCGCCATGGAGAGCCCGCGCGAGCCGAAGCCGGTCAGGAGGAAGCGGCCGTCCGCCCCGCCCGCGACCGGCAGGCGGTCGGGCGTGACGGCGCGGACCGAGGCGCGGCCCTCCAGCGGCCCCTGCGAAAGCCGGGCCGCGAGCCGGGGCAGGGCGCGGGCGAGGGTCTCGAGGTTACGGGCGTGGTCGGCGGGGCGCAGGTCGCGGCCGGCGTCGTCGCGGTCGTGCGTGGCGCCGAACAGCACGCCCTCGCCGGTCGGCAGGACATAGCCGCCCCAGGCCGCGGCCGAACCGACGCTCTGCCCGCGCGCCCAGCTCGCCTGGCCCCGCACCGGCTGCAGCGACACGTCGGGCGCCAGGTCCCGCGAGTCCAGCGCCGCCGCCAGGATGACGGCGCCCGCGCGGACGATCTCGGTCCCCTCCGGGTCCATGAGGCGCCAGCCGTCGTCGGCCCGCTCGATCCGCGCCACGCGGGCGGGACGGACGTCCCGGGCCCAGGCGGCGAGGATGCGGGCAGGGTCCACCACGAGCGCCGGCCGCTGGTCCAGGGCCGCGGGGGCGGGCTCCCCCAGCCTGTCGGCGGCCTCGGCGGGCTCCAGCAGGGTCAGGGCGCCGGGCTCGAAGAGGTCCGAGGCCGCGATCTTCCCGAAGCGGGCGGGGTCCCGATCGGCGGACGCGAGCTGCAGCACGCCGCGGGCCACGATCGCCTCGGGCAGCGCCTCATAGAGGCCGACGGCGCGGGCGAAGGCGCGAGCGAACAGCTGGGCGGGAGGCCCGAGGCCGGCGTCGAGCCGCGGCGTCACCAGCCCCGCGGGATTGCCGGACCCGCCGGCGCCGCGTCCTTCGGCGTCGAAGACCAGCGCCTCGCCGCCCAGGGCGCGCACGGCCCGCGCGGCGGCGGCCCCGGCGATCCCGGCCCCGACGATGGCCACCCGGCCCGGCTCGAAGTCGGCCGGCGCGCCAGGCCTGCGGGCCTCCAGGCGCTCGCGCTTGCGGCCGAAGCCGGGGCGCTTCTCGACCTCGAAGCCCGCGGCGGCGAGGCCGCGGCGCACCTGGCCGGCGACGGTGAAGGTGGCGGCCCGCGCCCCGGGCGCCGAGCGCGCGCCCACCAGAGCCAGGACCTCGTCGCTCCACATCTGCGGGTTCAGGGCGGGCGAGAAGCCGTCGAGGAACCAGGCGTCGGCGCGGCCGGTCCAGCCCTCCAGCGCCTCGCGCACGTCGCCGACCGCGACGTCGACGATGGCGGCGTACTCGGGCAGCTCCAGCCGGTGGACGCCGCGCGCGCGGCCCGGCCAGCGGCTGACCAGCGCCTGCGCAGCTTCGGCCAGCTCGGGCCAGCGCGAGAGCGCCCGTCCGGCCTCTTCCGCGGTGATCGGAAAGCCCTCGACGGTGAAGACGTGCAGGCGGCCGCCGGCGGGGGCCTCGCGGCGCCAGAGATCCAGCAGGGCGGCGATGTTCAGGCCTGTGCCGAAGCCCAGCTCGCCCACCGCGAACCGCCGCCGGCCATCCCAGGCCTGCGGCAGGCCGCAGCCCTCCAGGAACACCGTCCGCGTCTCCGCCAGGCCGTCCTGGGCGGAGAAGTAGACGTCGCCGAACAGCCGCGAGCGCGGCTGGCCGTCGTCGGTCCAGGCGAGCGGGCTATGCGGCGGGGGGACGTCGGTCATGGGCCAAAAGAAAAGGGCCGCCCCCTCGGGAGCGGCCCTTCCTTTACGCGAAATCGCGTGAAGAAGCTTAGTGCTTCTCGGCCGGAGCAGCGGCGTCCGCGGCCGGAGCGGCCGGGGTGGTCGCAGCGGCGGCGTCGGCGGCCGGAGCAGCGGCGCCTTCGGCGGCGGCGGCGGCGTCAGCAGCAGCGGCGTCGGTCGCGGCGGCGGCGTCGGCGGCCGGAGCTTCGGCGGCTTCCGGAGCAGCTTCCGGAGCGGCTTCGGTGGTTTCGGTCTTCTGGCAGGCGGCCACGGTCAGGGCGGCGACAGCGGCGCCGGCGACGAGCAGCTTGCGGAGCATTTCGTTGGTCATGTCCCTAGTCCTCTTTGAGTGTCACTCGCGGTCCCCTCGCCAGCGGAGCAGGCCAGGGGCGCAGCGGAGGAATAAGCCGGGGCAGGGCGGCTCCGCAAGGCGAAAAATCACGCGTTTGTGATCGAAATTCTTAACATATGACGGCGCCCGCAGGGGCGGGGCGTCACGCCTCGTTCGGGATGTTGGAAAGGGCCTCTTCCAGCTCGATGAAGCTGGGCTGCGCGCCCGAGGGCACGCTACCCCGGCCGATCTCGACCGAGATCTGCGCAGCGTTGCCGTGCAGGTGCGCCACCAGCACCGACTGGATGATCCGGTAGAACGAGCCCTCCTCGTCGATCACCTCGCGCATCCGGGTGGCCATAGGTCCCACGAGGCCGTAGGCGAGGAACACCCCGAGGAAGGTGCCGACCAGGGCCGAGCCGATCATGCCGCCCAGCACTTCCGGCGGCTCGGTGATCGAGCCCATCGTCTTGATGACGCCCAGCACGGCGGCCACGATGCCCAGGGCCGGCAGGGCGTCGGCGAGCGTCTGCAGGGCGTGGCTCGGCTGCTGCGCCTCGTGGTGGTGCTTCTCGAGCTGCTTCTCCATCGCGTCCTCGACCTGGTGGGGGTCCTCCAGGTTCATGGTCATCATCCGCAGCGTGTCGCAGATGAAGTCGATGGCGAAGTGGTCCTTCATGATCTTCGGGAAGCGGGTGAAGATCGTGCTTTCGGTGGGGTTCTCGATGTGGCTTTCGAGGGCGATCACGCCCTTCGACTTCATCGTCTTGGTCAGCAGGAACAGCAGGCTGAGCAGGTCGCGGTAGTCGGCCGCCTTCCACTTGGGACCGCCGAACACCTTTCCGAAGTTGCCGACCGTCGCCTTGATCACCGGCAGGGAGTTGGCGATCAGGAAGCTGGCCACGCCCGCGCCGCCGATGGCCATCATCTCATGGGGAAGCGCATGGAGGATGACCCCCATGTTGCCGCCCGAGATGATGTAGCTGCCGAACACCAGAGCGAACAGCAGCACGATGCCGATGATCTGAAACATCAGGTCCCCCGAAGGTCGGAGGAGCATGGCGGTTAATGTTTAATGGCGGGTGAGCGTCATTCCCGGTTTGCGGGCGCGGGCTTGACGGGCATAACCCGGCCCACGATGCCCAATCCCGAGCCTCCGCAGGGCCTGGCCCGCCGGCCGTTCGCCATCATCTTCGGCGTCTCTCTGGCCACGGCCCTCGGGAACACAGGGCTGATCTCGGTCCTGCCGGCCATCGGCCGCTCGATCGGCATCCCCGACCCGATGGTGGCGGCGATCTTCTCGCTCTCGGCGGTGCTCTGGGCGGTCTCCTCGCCCTGGTGGGCGCGCGCGTCCGACCGCTATGGGCGCAAGCCGCTGATGCTGGTCGGCCTCTCGGGCTTCATGGTCTCGATGTTCATGTGCGGACTGGTGGTCAGCGCCGGGCTCCGGCACATGGCCGCGCCGATCGTGATCTTCGTGCTCTTCCTGCTGGCGCGCTCGCTGTTCGGCCTGTTCGGGGCCGCATCCAATCCGGCGACCCAGGCCTACGTGGCCGAGCGCACGCCGCCGGAAGGGCGGACCCAGGCCATGGCCAGCCTGGCCGGCGCCTTCGGCCTCGGCACCGTCATCGGCCCCTTCCTGGCGCCGCTCTTCATCTATCCGGTGATCGGCCTGGCCGGGCCGCTCTTCACCTTCGCCCTGATCGCCGCGGCCATGCTGTTCGTGGTCTGGCGCTACCTGCCCGAGACGCCCGTCTCGGCCGAGGCCAGGCGTCCGCGCAAGCCGGTGGTGGCCGGCGCCCCGAAGGAAAAGCCCATGTGGCGCGATCCCCGGGTCACGCCCTTCCTGCTCTACGGCTTCATCGTCGCCACCTGCCAGACGGCGCAGGCCCAGACCCTGGGCTTCCTGATCATCGACAAGCTCGGCATGTCGCCGACCCAGGCCCAGTACTTCATCGCCATCGCCATGATGTTCGGGGCCGTCGCGGGCCTGCTGGCCCAGTGGGGCCTGATCCGCATGTTCCAGATGACGCCGCGCCAGCTGCTGCGCTGGGGCGTGGCGGTGGCGGCGCTGGGCAACCTGGTCGTGGCCCTGGCGCCGGACTACTACATCGTGGTCGCCGGCTATGCGATCTCCAGCCTCGGCTTCGGCTTCGCCCGACCCGGATTCACCGCCGGCTCGTCCATCGCCGTGGACATGGACGAGCAGGCCCGCGTCGCCGGCGCGATCGCGGCGGTGAACGGGATCAACGTGGTGCTCGCCCCGCTGTTCGTCTGGCTCTACCAGCACGTGGGGCCCGCGCCGTTCCTGCTGAACGCGGTGCTGATGGGCGCGATGCTGGTCTACGCCTTCCGCAACCGCCAGCTGCGCAATGCCGACCCCGAGCCGGCCACGCGCGCGGCCACCGCCATCGCCACCCTCGAGAAGCGCGACGAGGGCGGCAGCTAACTGACGCCCGCCTCGGCCTTCAGGCGCCGGACCATCTCGGGCGAGAGATAGCCGTCGGCGACGACGCCGCGCGCCTTCTGCCAGTTGCGCAGGGCGGTGCGGGTGTTCATGCCCACGACCCCGTCCGGCGCGCCCGGATCGAAGCCCAGGGCCGCCAGGGCGCGCTGGGCGGTCATGCGGTCCACCAGCGACAGGGGCTGCTCGTCCGGCCAGGGACGCACGGTCCCGTTCATGCCCAGGAAGCTGTCCGCCAGCATGCCGACGCCCAGGGCATAGGCCAGACTGTTGTTGTACCGGCGGATGGCGAAGTGGTTCGGGAACAGCAGGAACAGCGGCCCCCTGGCGCCGGCGGGCGCGACGAGCTGGGCCTGCGCCTGCAGGTCGGCGTCGGTCCACGGCTGGCCGTCGGCGCGGGTCACGCCCCGGGCGGCCCACTCGGCCGGCGTCAGGCGCGGCCCTTCGGTGAGGCTGAAGTCGAAGCCCGCGGGCACGGTCACCTCGCGGGCCCAGCTCTGGCCGCGGACCCATCCGGCCTTCGACAGCAGGTTGGCGGCCGAAGCGAGGGCGTCGCCGCGCGAGCCCCAGATGTCGCGCCGGCCGTCGCCGTCGAAGTCCACGGCGGTGGAGAGGAAGGTGGTGGGGATGAACTGGGTCTGGCCCATGGCTCCGGCCCACGAGCCCTTCAGGCGCGCGCGCGGATGCTCGCCCGACTGGATGATCTTGAGCGCGGCGATCAGTTCGCCCTCGGCCCAGGCCCGGCGTCGGCCCTGGGCGGCCAGGGTGGCGACCGAGCGGATCACGTCCATGTCGCCCTGGATGGCCCCGAAGCCGCTCTCCAGCGCCCACACGCCCAGCAGGATCTCGCGCGGGACGCCGTAGCGGTCCTCGATGGCGGCGAACTCGGTCACGTCGGTGCGGCGGCGCTGGCCGATGGCGGCGCGGTCGGCCGTCACGACGCCCTTCAGGTAGGCGCTGACGGGCTTGGAGAATTCGGGCTGGCGGCTGTCGAGCCCGGCGACGCGCGGATCGGGCGTCAGGCCCGCCATCTCGCGCTCCAGCACGTCGGGGCGGACGCCGGCGGCCAGGGCGCGGCCCTGGAACTCGGCGGCCCAGGCGTCGAAGATCATGTCCCCCGACGCGGTCGGCGGCTTCACCGAGACCGGCGGCGCCGGCGCTGGGGCGGGCGCGGCGGCCTGCGGCGGCGGCGGGGTGACGGGCGGGGCGGGCCTGGGCGGGGTGGCGCATCCGGCCAGGACGTAGAGGGCGAGCAGGTAACGGCGGCGCATCATTCGATATCTAGTCCGCGTCGGCGGCCGCCCCAATCACAACGCCGTCAGGTTGACGAAAGGCGCCTGCCCCCGTATATGCGCGCCCTCTTGTTGAAACCGGCCGCCCCTAGGCCCTCTGAAGTAACGGTCATGAAGGTCAGAAGCTCGCTCAAGTCGCTCAAGACGCGTCACCGCGACTGCAAGCTCGTGCGCCGCAAGGGCCGGGTCTACGTCATCAACAAGACCGACCCGCGCTTCAAGGCCAAGCAGGGCTAAGCGCCCCGTCGATGCCGAAGGCTCTCCTCTGGGACTTCGGCAACGTCATCGTGCGCTGGGATCCGCGCACGCTCTACTCCAAGATCTTCGAGGAACCGGCCGAACTCGACCGGTTCCTTAGCCATGTCTGCACCATGGACTGGCATGTGGCCCATGACGCCGGCGTGACCTTCGCGCAGAACCGTGCGCCGCTGCTCGAGCGCTTCCCCGCGCACGCCGAGGCGATCTGCGCCTGGGAGAGCCGCTGGTGGGAGATGTTCTCGGGGGCGATTCCCGAGACGGAAGCCGCCATCGAGGACCTGCACGCCCGGGGCGTCCACCAGTACGGCCTGTCGAACGTCTCACACGAGACCCTGGAGGGAACGATGGCCCTCAGTCCCGCCTTCGGCCGGCTGCGCGGCGTGGTCGCCTCGGGGCTCGAGGGCGTGATGAAGCCCGATCCCGCCATCTTCCGCATCGTGTGCGAGCGTTTCGGCCTGGAGCCCGGCGAGATCCTGTTCGTGGACGACAGCGCCCGGAACGTCGCCGCGGCCGAGGCGCTGGGCTTCGACGTCCACCACTTCACCGATCCGGCGGGCCTGCGGCCGGCGCTCGAGGCGCGCGGCCTGCTCTAGGCGCCGTTCCGGACCAGCTCGAAGAACTCGGTCCGGGTGCGCGGATCGTCCCGAACCTCGCCCAGCAGGTGGCTGGTGGTCAGGCGCGAGCCCGGCGTGTTCACGCCCCGCATGGTCATGCAGCTGTGCTCGGATACGATCACCACGCCCACGCCCTTCGGCTGCAGGATGTCCTGGATGGCCTCGGCGATCTCGGCGGTCAGCTTCTCCTGGATCTGCAACCGCCGGGCGAAGCCGTGGACCACCCGCGCCAGCTTGGAGATGCCCACCACCCGGTTGCGCGGCAGGTAGCCGACGTGCGCCTTGCCAAGGAACGGCAGCATGTGGTGCTCGCAGAAGCTGACCACCCGGATGTCCTTCAGGATCACCAGCTCGTCGTAGCCGCCGACCTCGTCGAAGGTGCGCTGCAGGTACTCACGCGGATCGGTCTCGTAGCCGGCGAACAGCTCCTTGTACGACTTCACCACCCGGCGGGGCGTGTCGAGCAGGCCCTCGCGGTCCGGATCGTCCCCGGCCCACTCGATGAGGGTCCGGACGGCGGCGAGGGCCTCGGCCTCGCTGGGGCGTCGCTTCTCGTCGGACATGCTCAAGGACCCTCCGCGTCGATGCGTCTCAACGGCCTGGTTCTAGTCGAGGTTCATGGTCCGATGACAGTCCCGATCCGGACCGCTATGACCGCCGCTTCCCGATCACCCTCGAACTCGATATGAGCTTGACCATGGCCGACGACGCTTCCGCCCACTCCGACGTGCTGAACGCCACCGCCCAGGGGCAGCTCAAGAGCATCATCGAGCGCATCGAGCGGCTCGAGCAGGAAAAGGCCGAGATCTCCGAGCAGATCAAGGAAGTGAAGGCCGAGGCCAAGGGCAACGGCTTCGACGTGAAGATCATCAACAAGGTGATCCGCATCCGGAAGCAGGACCGCGCCAAGCGGCAGGAGGAAGAGGCGATCCTCGACCTCTATCTCTCGGCGATCGGAGAGATTTGAAGCGCAAGGCGCCCCTCTCGCCCTACGAGGCCCAGAAGGCGGCCGCCAAGCGCGCCGCCCTCAACGCCCTGAAACGCGCCCGCCGGACCGCCGAGAAGGCGGGCGTCACGCTCTCCGAATGGGAGGGCGAATTCCTCGGCAGCGTCACCGAACGCGTGAAGACCTACGGCCGCGCCTTCGGCGATCCCGAGAAGGGCGCGCCGGGCCAGGCGCTCTCGGCCATGCAGGCGGTCAAGCTCAAGGAGATCGCCGCCAAGGCTAAGGGTGAGAAGAAGGCCATGCAGCGTAAGCCCTTCCGGAAGAAGGACGCCTCTCCCCCGAAGAAGGGCTGAGGGAGAGGCGGGCGGGAAGCGCGCCGCGCCCCCGCCAGTCGGACCACCACCACGCTGGTCTCTTGTCGTCCGGTTATTGTCTCTCTAGGCGACGGCTTCCGCCCCGCCCTTGATCAGCCCTTCCAGCCCGTTCTCGCGGACCTTGCGGTAGAGCGTCGAGCGGCCGATGCCGAGGCGGCGGGCCACCTCGCTCATGTGGCCGGAGTAGACCTCGATGGCGTGCTGGATCAGGTCGCGCTCGATCTCGTCCAGCGGCCGGATGTGGCCGCGGGCGTCCAGGATCGGCACCGGCGCCTGGGGCTGCGGCAGCTCGGCGGCCAGCTCTCCGGCGGACGGCACGGGACCCGGCGCGGACGCGGTGACCGCCTTCGGCGCCAGGGCTTCCGGCGGCGGGGCGGCGATGCCCGAGATGGCCGGGAAGTCGTGCGGCTGCAGGTAGGGGGCGTCGGCGAGCACGATGGCCCGGTAGACCGCGTTCTCGAGCTGGCGGACGTTGCCGGGCCAGTCGAAGCCGGTCAGGCAGGCCAGGGTCTCCGGGGCGGCGCCCACCACGGCCTTGCCTTCCTCGACGTTGAAGCGGCGGATGAAGGCGTCGACCAGGGCAGGGATGTCCTCCTTCCGCTCGCGCAGCGAGGGCGCCTCGATCGGGAAGACGTTCAGCCGGTAGTACAGGTCCTCGCGGAAGCGGCCTTCGGCCACCGCCTGCGAGAGGTCGCGGTTCGTCGCGGAGACGATACGCACGTCCACCTTCACCGAGCGCTTGGAGCCGATCGGGTCGATCTCGCTCTCCTGCAGGGCGCGCAGCAGCTTGACCTGCATGTCGAGGGGCAGCTCGCCCACCTCGTCCAGGAACAGGGTGCCGCCGTTGGCCTCCTGGAACTTGCCCAGGTGCTTGTCGGTCGCGCCCGTGAAGCTGCCCTTCTCGTGGCCGAACAGGATGGATTCCACGAGGTTCTCGGGGATCGCGCCGCAGTTCACCGCCACGAACGGCTTGCCGGCGCGGTCGGACGAGCCGTGGA
>Ga0268287_100172_pt1 | contig 38550 bp, 40 predicted proteins | sample MetcocultureR3M_FD_191348 | JGI IMG/M metagenome (GOLD analysis project Ga0268287, IMG submission 191348) | Soil microbial communities from Anza Borrego Desert, Southern California, United States - Methanotrophic co-culture R3-M | ecosystem: Environmental > Terrestrial > Soil > Desert | place... | reverse complement strand
CACGAAGAACAGCGCCAGCCAGCGGACCCCGAACATCCAGCCCGAGCGCAGGCCGAACGTCTTCAGGGCGATGGGCGCCGCCACCAGGATGGCGCTGACCAGCGTGATGAACAGCAGGAAGGCCAGGGTGAAGGCGTAGGTCAGCGCCGTCCGGTAGAAGAAGTTGCGGGTCTCGGTTTCGCCGTAGGCGATGTTGAGGCCGTCGAAGAGCGCCTTCATGCCGGCGTTGGCGGTCCAGATCGACAGCAGCAGGCTGACCAGGAAGGCGACCGAGAGGTTCGCGCTCCGCTCGGTCGCCAGCCGCATCATCTGCTCGCCGACGATGCGGACCACCTCGGCGGGGAACACTAGGGAGAGCTGGGCCAGCTGGTCGTTCACGGCCGCGACGTCGGCGATCAGGCCGTAGATCGAGACGAAGGCCCCCAGGGCGGGGAAGATCGCCAGCAGGGTGAAGAAGGTGATGCTGCCGGCCACGAAGATCATCCGGTCGGCGTTGATGCTGCGCCAGGTGCGCCAGAGGATGTCCTTCCAGCCACGCCAGGGGATGGCGTGCGGCGCGTGCGCCAGCCGGCCCCGGCCGGGCTCGGCGGCCTCGAAGTCGGCGGGGGTGGCGAGCTTCTCCTGGCTGAGGCCGGCTGCGTCCGCGGGCCGGGGCCTGGCCGTGCCGACCCAGGCGGCGGCCACCGCGGCGGCGAGCGCCCACGGCGCCAGGCCCCGGGCCAGGGCGCCCAGGTCTCGCTTCGGCTTTGGCGGGGCGGCGCCCTCAGTCATCCGGCCCTCCGACGGCGGCGCTTGGCCAAACCCGGCGACGCCTCGTCGCGTTCCCATCGAGCCGGGTTGTGGCTGCGGCCGGCATCGGCCACAAGCGGCGACCATGAACGGCCACGTCGCGGCGATCTACCGCCATCCCGTGAAGGGCTTCACGCCCGAACCCCTGGACCGGGTGCGGCTCGCCCCCGGCGAGGGCTTCCCGCACGACCGCATCTTCGCGGTCGAGAACGGCCCGTCGGGCCACGACCCGGCCGCGCCCGCCTTCCTGCCGAAGACCAAGTTCACGGTGCTGATGAACATCCCCAGGGTCGCCGCGGCGCGGACGCGCTTCGACGCGGCGAGCGGGGTGATGACGGCCGAGGCCCCGGGCGCGCCGGACTTCGCCGGCTCGCTGCACGAACCGGCCGGGCGCGAGGCGTTCGCCGCCTGGCTGACGGCCCTGCTGGGCGAGGACGCCAGGGGCCCGCTGAAGGTGGTGGAGTCCGGAGCGGGCTTCCGCTTCACCGACCATCCCAAGGGCCAGGTCTCGGTGATCAACCTCGCCAGCGTGCGCGACCTGTCGCGCCGGATGGGCGTCGAGCTGGACCCGTTGCGCTTCCGCGCCAACGTCTATGTCGACGGCTGGCCGGCCTGGGTGGAGAACGACTGGACCGGCGGGCCGCTGATGCTGGGCTGGGCCCGCGCCACCGTCTTCAAGCCGATCGTCCGCTGCGCCGCCACGCACGTGGACCCGGCGACGGGCGAGCGGGACCTCGACGTCGTCAAGGCGCTGTTCGACAACTACGGGCACATGAACTGCGGAATCTATCTGAACGTCACGGCCGAGGGGGTCGTGAGCCTGGGCGATGCGGTGGCGGGCCCCGCCATCGAGGACGAACCCGCGAGGGCGCCGGAATGGGCCTGAACCTCGTCCAGGCGTGGAGCCAGGCCAAGCAGCGCCTGGAGGCCGCCGGCCTCGCTGGCCCGGTGATCGACGCGCGCCTGCTGGTGGAAGCGGCCGCCGACGCCACCCGCGCCGACATCGTCACCGATCCCTACCGGCCGCTGACCCCCGAGCAGGAGGCGAGACTGCAGGACTACCTGGCGCGGCGGGAGAAGCGCGAGCCGGTCAGCCACATCCTGGGCCGCAAGGGCTTCTGGAAGATCATGCTGCGGGTGACGCCCGACGTGCTGACCCCGCGGCCGGACACCGAGACCGTCGTGGACGTGGCGCTGAAGGCCTTCCCCGAGCACGCTCCGTGGTCGGTGCTGGACCTGGGCGTCGGCTCGGGCGCCATCCTGCTGGCGATCCTGGCCGAGCGGCCGGCGGCCAAGGGCCTGGGGATCGACGCCTCGGAGGAAGCCCTGGCGGTGGCGCGCGACAACGCCGCGGCCCTGGGCCTGGCCGGGCGGACGGCCCTGCTGCGCGGCGACTGGACCGCGGGCCTGGGGGACAGCGCCTTCGACCTGGTGGTCTCGAACCCGCCCTACATCGCCAGCGACGTGCTGGAGACCCTCGAGCCCGAGGTGAAGGACTACGAGCCGCGGCTGGCCCTGGAAGGCGGCGCCGACGGGCTGGACGCCTACCGCATCCTGGCCCCCGAGATCGTGCGCGTGCTGAAGCCCGGCGGGCGCTTCGCGGTGGAGATCGGCTACGACCAGAAGGACGCCGTCGAGGCGCTGTTCCGCGCCGCGGGGGCCGAGGACGTGCGCACGATCCGGGACCTGGCCGACCGCGACAGGGTCGTCGCGGGTGCGAAGAAACCCCTTGGAAACTAGCACCTGACTCGCTACATCGTTGGATGTCTCCACCCAAATCGCCGGTGTTAAGGCAGACGCGTCCCGATGAAGGACGCCCGCCAGCCCCGGCAGGCGCGACGCTTCGAAACGAGCCTCTCGCTGGAAGCTTCCGGGCGGAAGACGGGGAACAGCAGCGTCTTCAATTCACAGACCCGGGCGAACGCCCGCACGCGAAGGCAAGCCGCCTAGGGGCGCTCAAGGAAGAGCCGATCGGTTTTCGATTATGAGAGATTTCAAGGGTATGAAGCGTCAGCGCGGGCGTAATCGCGGCGGTGGCGGCGGCGGCAACAAGCCGCAGAACGCCAACCGGGCGTTCGATTCGAACGGGCCTGACGGCGTGAAGGTGCGGGGCAACGCCCAGCACGTCTTCGAGAAGTACCAGCAGCTCGCGCGCGATGCGACGTCGTCCGGCGACCGGGTGCTGGCCGAGAACTACCTCCAGCACGCCGAACACTATTTCCGCCTGCTGCGGGCGATCCAGCCCCAGCGTCCGGCGGCCGAGATTCTGGGGCGCGACCAGTTCGCCTCGGGCTACGACATCGATTTCGAGGACGAGAGCGTCCAGGCCCAGGCCGAGGCCGCCGACGAGAGCGCCGAGAACCAGGGCGACGGCGAGACCCGCGAGGGCGGCCAGGGCCGTGGCCGGGACCGCGAACGCGGCGGCGAATGGCAGGGCCGCGAGCGCGACCGTGGCCGCGACCGCGACCGGGATGGGGGCGAAGGCCGCCGCGACCGTGACCGCGACGACCGCCAGGGCCAAGGTCAGGCCCAGGGCCAAGGTCAGGGTCAAGGTCAGGGCCAGGCTCAAGGTCAGGCTCAGGGCGAGGGCGAAGGCCGCCGCGACCGCCGTGACCGCTGGCGCGACCGCCGCGACCGCGACGAGCGCCCCCGCGGCGAGGACGGCGAGCGCCGGGACCGCGCCGAGCGGCCCGAGCGGGATCCGCTGGCCGTGGTCGAGCCGCAGGGCGGGCCGGGTCTCGGCGAGGAGCGCGGCCCGGTGCTGCGCGACGCCGAGGGCGGCGAAAGCCATGCGCCGGCCTTCCTGCAGGTCCGGCCGGAAATCCGTCCCGAGGCGGCCGAGGGCGAGGAGCGCCCGGCCCCGCGCCGGCGCCGGCGCCCGCGCAGCTTCGAGGCCGGCGAAGGCGCACCGGGCGGCGAGACCGAAGAGGCCTGAGGCCGCCTGAGGCTGACGTTTCTTGGCGCCGGTCCCTGCGAGGGGGCCGGCGCCTTCGTTTGCGCCCCGCCTTCGCCGGCGAACCGCGCCTAGAACGGGAAGAAGACCGGGATGGCGGCGACGCCCGCCGCCCAGGTCACGAAGTTCAGCGGCAGGCCGATCCGCACGAAATCCATGTAGTTGTAGCGGCCCATTTCGAAGACCAGCACGTTGGTCTGGTAGCCGAAGGGGGTCGCGAACGCGGCGCTCGCCGCCATCATCACGGCGACGATGAACGGCTGCGGGCTGACGCCGAGGGTCTCGGCCAAGGCCACCGCGACCGGCGTGAGCAGCACCGCGACGGCGGCGTTCGACAGGATCTCGGTCAGGAACAGGGTCAGGCCATAGAGCACCGCCAGCGTCGCGAGCGGCCCCAGCCCTCCGACCACCGCGGTCAGCGCCGAGGTCGCCGTGGCCGCCAGGCCGGTGACCTCCAGCGACAGGCCCACGACGACCATGCCGGCGATCAGCAGAAGGATCTGCGGCCGAAGCCCCCGGTAGGCCTCGTCCGCACTGATGACCCGGGTGAGCACCAGGAGGACCGCGCCGGTGAAGGCCGAGGCGGCGATCGGCGCATAGCCCATGGCCGCCACCACGATGACTGCGACGAACACCCCCAAGGCGGCGAGCCCCCGCGGCAGGTCCAGGCTGCGGCTCTCGGCGAACAGGCTGGCGTCGCCGATGGTGCCGTTGCCGCTGGCGGCCGCGTCGCGCACCGCCTGGTCGTAGGGGATGTCGGCCCCGCCCTCGCCGTCGCGCAGCAGCCGGGGCGCGAAGAGCAGCAGGTAGAGGCCGCCGACCGCGCCGATCACCAGGGCCACGGGGGTGATGTCGAACAGGTTGAAGGTGGGCTGGCCGGCGCTGCGGGCCATGTCGTTGACCAGCAGGTTGGTGGACGTGCCGATCAGGGTGCAGGCGCCGCCCAGGATGGTGACGTACGAGAGCGGGATCAGGAACCGCTTGGGCGGCAGGTTCTGGGAGATCGCCACGTCGCGCACCACCGGCGCGGCCAGCACCACGATGGGCGTGTTGTTCAGGAAGGCGGAGGCGGCGCCGCAGAACAGGATCACCAGCCAGAGGCCGAGCGCGCCCAGCCGCCGGCAGAGACGGATGGCGAGCCGGATCACCGCGTCCAGCAGGCCCGACAGCTCCATCGCGTAGGCGATGACGAACAGCGAGGCGAGCGCGATCAGGGCCGGGCTCGCGAAGGCGCTCTGGGCCTCCACCGGGCGCACCACGCCCAGGCCCAGCAGGGCGGCCGCGCCCGCCAGCGCCACCACGTCGGACCGCAGCTTGCCCCAGATCAGGGCCGCCACGACGGCGACAAGCACGGTCAGCGCGGCGATTTGGTCGAAGGTCATCGGCGCAAAGTAGGCCAGCCGCGCCCGGGCTGCTATCGTCGCCGTATGAGCCGAACAGACGGGACTTCGCGGCGCCTGGGTTGCGCCGCCCTCCTCGCCCTCGCCGCGTCCGCGTGCGACCGCCCGGAGACCGCCGAGCCTGCGCCGCAGCCGGTCCCCGCGCCCGCGCAGCCGTCGATCCCCACGCCGCCGCCGCCGCTGGGCCGGGCCGAACTGCTGGACGCCGTGCGCGCCGCCGCCTCGGCCGCCGCCACGAACGGGACCTATCCCGAGGCGGCCGCGGCCCTGGAGGGGCGCCGGTTCACGATCCGGCTGCCGCTGGGGTGCTGGGGCCCCGAGGAGCGGCCGCGGCTCGGCTACGCCTGGAATCCCGAGCGGCGCACGCTGCGGCTGACCGCCCAGCCCGAGGTCTGGACCGAGGCCGCGTGGGCCCGCGACCTGGTCGGCGGCGAGACGGTGGAGTCGATCGAGGGCTTCTGGCTGCGCCGGCCCTGGACCGACGCCGAGACCTGCCCGCCGCGCCCGGCGCCGGAGATGGCCGCCATACCGCCGGCCCCCGAGACGGTGGGCCTGGCCCAGGCGTTCGGCGCCGAGGGCTCGCGCCTGCTGCGCCGGGGCGACAGGCCCTACGAGGTCACGCGCAAGCTCGACGAGGGCCAGGAGCCCTCCGCCGGCGGCTACCGGCTGGTGCTGGAGGGCCGGGTGGTGGGCCCGCAGCCGATCGCCTGCCGCAGCAGCCACCCAGACGTGCGGCCCGTCTGCCTCGTGCGGGTGGAGCTGGGCCGCGTCGCGTTCGAGGACGCCACCGGCCAGATGCTGGCCGAGTGGCGCAGCTGACGACCTAGAACCGGTAGCCCACGCCGACGCGGAGGTTGCGGCCCGGCAGGGGCGCGATGTCCTTCAGGAACGAGGCGTGCTCGCGCGCCTCCACGTCGGTCAGGTTGCGGCCCTCGACGAAGACCTTGAAGCCGGGATCCTTCAGCGGACGGAAGGTCAGCCCGGCGTTGAGCATGGTGTAGCCGTCGGTGGGCAGCTCAAGCGCCGCCACCCGGTCCTGATCGCCCACGCGACGGACCTCGATCCGGCCCGTCCACCAGCGGCCCTCAAAGACGCCGCGCCCGGCCACCGACCACGGCGGGATGCGCGCCGGCGGGCCGAGGTCGGTCTTGCCGCGGACGTAGTCGGCGGCGGCCTCGAGCCGGAAGCTGCGGGCGCCCTCCTCCCACAGCCGGTACGAGCCTTCGATCTCGGCGCCGTAGAAGGTGGCGTCGGTCTGCACGAACTGGTGGACCGGCAGCTCGGAGTCCTCGTCGGTCTCGCCGGTCGGCAGCAGGTCGATGAAGCCGTCGTACCTCGCCGCGAACAGGTGGGCGTCCACGTCCCAGCGGCCGCGGCCGTAGTGGCCGGTGAAGTCGAGGGTGTAGGAGACCTCGGAGTCGAGGCCGACATCGCCGCGTTCGTAGGCGCGGGTCGCCGGGTGCGGGCCGTCGGCGAACAGCTCCTCCTGCGAGGGCGCGCGCTCGGTGCGCGAGCCGCTGAGGGCGAAGAACCAGCCGTCCGCCGGACGCACGAATCCGCCCAGCGAGGCCGAGACGGCGGTGAAGTCGCGCTTGCCGACCGTGCTGTCGAGCTCGCGGGTCTCCAGCCGCAGTCCGCCCTCCACGCCCCAGCGGTCGCGGTCGTAGCGCTGCAGGGTGAAGACGCCGAGCTCGGTCGTGCGGGTGGGCGGCACGAAGGCCTCCTCGCCCTCGGCTTCGAAGTCGCGCCGCAGCGCCTGGACGCCGACCGCGCCCTGCCAGCCGCCCCGGTCGGGCTGGATCAGCTCGAGCCGGCCTTCCCAGCCTTCGGAGGAGAAGGTCGTGCCGACCGCCTCGCCCTCCAGCTCCTGGTGGGTGTAGTCGGCGTAGCCGCCGGCGAAGCGGACCTTCTCGAACGGGCCGAGGTCCAGGGCGTACTCGCCGCGCAGGTCGTAGCGGGTCTGCTCCAGGTCGATCGCGACGGCGCCCTCCTCGTGGCCGTGTTCGTCGCCGTCGTCCTCGGGCTCCTCGCCCTCATGTTCGTGTTCGTGGGCGTGGCCGGGGACGCCGTAGGTCGTCTCGGTCCGCTTCACCGAGACGCCGAGATAGCCGCGCTCGCCCACGTAGGAGAGGCCGGCGCCGTAGGCGGAGAGTTCGGTGAAGGCGTTCTCCACCGTGGAGCCGACGGGACCGCCCCACGCCTCGCCCTCGGCCTCCACCTGGCGGCGGGATTCCGGCGAGGTGGGGACATCGTAGTCGTCCGTCTCGCGGCGCACGCCGTCGAGGCTGAGGACCCAGTTTCCGACGCCCGCGCGCAGGGCGCCCGAGGCGGTCCAGCCCTCGTCCACCGTCGAGCCGGAGGCCAGCAGTCGGCCCTCGACGCCGCGGACGGGGGCGTCGGCGATCCGGTCGTCGATGATGTTGACCACGCCGCCGATGGCCGAGCCGCCGTAGGCGAGCGCGGACGGGCCGCGCAGCACCTCGATCCGCTCGGCCTCCTGGGGGTCGGTGGCCACGGCGTGGTCGGGGGAGAGCGCGCTGGCGTCGACTTGGCCGAGGCCGTTGGAGAGGACCAGCACGCGGGGACCCGACAGGCCGCGGATCACCGGGCGGCTGGCGCCCGGGCCGAAGGCGCTGGAGCGCACGCCGGCCACCCCGGCCAAGACGTCGCCGAGGCCGCCCGACGGCGCCTGGTCGAGCTCGTCGCGCTTGAGGATGTCGACGCTGGTGGTGGCCGAGTCGAGGGTCACGGCGTAGGGCGCGGCGGTCACCACAACCTCCCGCACCTCCCGCTCCCCGCCGCGATCCTGGGCGGCGGCGGCGCCAGCGGCGAGGGCGGCGGCGGCGGTGGCGGCGAAAAGAAGGGCGCGCGACATATCGGGTCCTGGGCACTTGCGACGAGGCGTCACTGTTATGAAATAACATAACGAGCCGTCAAGCCATTGGCGCCGCGGACGGAACCGGGTTAGCTGGAAGGGCGATGTCGCAGCACTGCCATCATCACGACGAGGACGCCCCGGCGGGCCTGAAGGGCTCGGACCTGCGCCAGGCGCTGGGCGAGGCCGAGGCGCGCTGCGCCGAGACCCACGAGCGTCTGACGCCGCCGCGGCGGCGGGTGCTGGAGCTGCTGCTGGCCTCGGAGGGGCCGCTGAAGGCCTACGACCTGATCGCCGCCTTCGGGGCCGACGGCGAGCCGGCCAAGCCGCCGACCGTCTACCGGGCGCTGGAGTTCCTGGAGCGGCTGGGCTTCGCCCACCGGATCGAGAGCCTGAACGCCTACGTCCCGTGCCGGATCGAGGGCGGCCATGCGGCGGCGTTCCTGATCTGCGACTGCTGCGGGGCGGCGCAGGAGTTCGAGCCCGACTTCGGCCCGCAGCTCGCGGCCGCGGCCGCGGCCGGCTATGCGGTCCGCTCGGTGACGCTGGAGGCCCGCGGCCTCTGCGCCGCGTGCCGGGAGCACTGAGGCCCGCCGGGCGTTCCCCCTCGCCGATGCGCAAGCAGATCTACCTCGACTGCGACGGCGTGCTCGCCGACTTCGACAAGGGCGCCGAGCAGGTGCTCGGCATGCCGCCGCGCGTCTTCGAAAAGCGGTACAATCCCGGACTGTTCTGGAAGCGGCTGGCCCAGGCGGACGGCTTCTTCGAGCATCTGGAGCCGATGCCCGACGCCTACGAGCTCTACGAGGCGGTCAGGCATCTCGATCCCATCATCCTGACCGGCCTGCCGCGCGGGGCCTGGGCCGAGCCGCAGAAGCGGCGCTGGGCGGCGCGCCACTTCCCCGGCGTCGAGGTGATCACCACCCTGGCGGCGCTGAAGCGCGAGCACTGCCATCCCGGCGACGTGCTGGTGGACGACCGCGACAAGCACCGCCACCTGTGGGAGCAGGCCGGCGGCAGGTTCGTGCTGCACCGGAACGCCCGCAGCTCGATCGCCGAGCTCCGGGCCCTGGGCTACCTCTAGCGCCCTACCAGAACACCATCCGCACGACCTGGACGATGCGGCCGCTGAAGCGGTCGACCAGCAGGACGTCGGGGCCCGACCTCACCCAGTCGAAGCCGGGCGGCGGCCAGGGAAGGCCGTAGGCCCACCAGTCGTCCAGGCGGTAGCTCGCGCCGTACCAGCCCCAGGGCAGGTAGTCGCCGTGCGACCAGCTGCGGACGTAGAAGCCCGGCGGGGCCACCCAGCGGGGGCCGCGGTAGCGGCGAGTGCTGTGATAGCTGAACGGATAGCGGCCCTGGCTCCAGTAGGGCCGGTCGCCGCGGCGGCGGTCGCGGTCGCGGTCATGGCGGTCCCAGCGGTCGCGGTCACTCCGGTCCCAGCGGCCGTTCCAGTCGCGCCGGTCGTCGTCGCGGCCCCGGCGGTCCCAGTTGCGATCCCGGTCCCTGTCGCGATCTCGGGCGCGATCTCGGGCGCGATCCCGGGCGCGATCCCGGTCCTGGGCCTGGACCTCGCGCCGGGCGTCGGGCCGAGCGTTGGGGCCGGCGTCGAAGCGCCGGGTCTCGCCGTTCTGCCAGCGCCGCCACTCGCGCGCCTCGCGGCGGTCCTCGCGGTCGGCCCGGTCGGCGGGGCTGATGTTGGCAAGGTCGTCGCCGTCGTCGTCCACCCAGCCGCCGGGACGGCCGACGACGGATCCGCGACGGTCACCCCTTTGGCGCTCGCTCCTTTGGCGGTCGCTGCGCCACAGGTCGGCCTGGTCGCGATCCACGCGGCGGGCGCGCGGAGCTTCGGGCGCCCCGGGAGCCAGGGGCGCCTGCGCGGCTTGTGGCGCCGTCGCGGCGGCCGCCCCCTCGCGGCTCCTCCTGAAGTCGCCACGCCGATCCCCACGGGCCTCGCGGGCCTCGCGGCGGAACTCGCGGTTCGGCCGCTCGCGCCCGCCGTCCTGCCCGAACTGCGGGCGCTCGCGCGGACCGCGCTCCTGGGCGACGGCGGCGGCGGGCAGCGCCGTCCCGGCCAGCAGCAGGACGGCCAGCGCCGCCAGGGTTGTTGTCTTCATCGCGATCACTCGGGACGGACTGCAATCCGCAGGCCGCCGGCTTCCCTCGGCCGCGAGCAAGCACGCCCCAGCCTGAACCGTGCTTGAACGGGACGAACGGGCGCCCAACTGTGCCGGTTCAGGTCAGGACCAGGAGGAGCCCCGCATGGCCGCCACGCCCAACGACGTCCTCGGATTCTGGCGTCACGCCGGGCCGACCAAGTGGTTCCGCGGCGGCCCCGCGTTCGACGAGGCCTGCCGGCTGAGGTTCGAGCCCACGCACCACGCCGCGGCCCGCGGGGCCTACGACGCGTGGGCGCAGACGCCCGAGGGCGCCCTGGCGCTGGTCATCCTGCTGGATCAGATTCCGCGGAACCTGTACCGCGGCTCGGGCCACGCCTTCGCCACCGACGGCAAGGCGCGGCAGGTCGCCCGCGCGGCCGTGGAGAAGGGCTGGCAGGAGGAGGTCGATCCCGCGCTGGCCCAGTTCTTCCTCCTGCCGTTCGAGCATTCGGAGGACCCGGCCGACCAGGACCTGGCGGTGAAGCTGGCCCGCGAACTGGGAGATCCGGAGACCCTGAAGTGGGCCGAGATCCACCGCGACATCATCACGAGGTTCGGGCGCTTCCCGCACCGCAACCCGGCGCTGGGCCGGGTCACGACCGACGAGGAACAGGCGTTCCTCGACGACGGGGGCTTCGCCGGCTAGCGGCTCGGCTCAGCCGCCTAGGCGGCCGGCTTCTCGGCCGCGGCGGCCTCGGCGGCGGGCGCGGGCTGGGCCTTCGGCGTCTCGGTCGTGCAGACCTTGCGGGCGAGGCGCGAGCCGCTGACGTCGGGCTGCTTCTTGCAGACGCGCTTGGGCTTGGCCTCGGCGGCCGGCTTGGCCTCCGGGGCGGGGGCCGCCGCGGAGGCGGAGCCGCCCGCGTCGGGCGAGGCGAACAGGGCCAGGGCGGCGATGGCGGAGATCAGCATTCACGGAACCTCGTACATTAAAAACTGCACGCGCGATTAATGGGTCGCCATGCCGCCGCCAAGTTGAGAATTCGTAATCTGGGGACGGCGGCCGCCGGGCTGTGGACGACGCGCCCAAGCCGACTGTTCCCGAATCACTTCGTGCGCGAGGCTCGGCCTCCCATGAACGCCCACGTCGCCCTCGCCCAGCGCTACGCCGCCGCCCCGGACCATCCCGAGCGGCAGTACCTGAACCTGCTGGCCGACATCCTGGAGACCGGCGCCGCCCGCGGCGACCGCACCGGCACCGGCACCCTGGGCGTCTTCGGCCGCCAGATGCGCTTCGACCTCTCCCAGGGCTTCCCCCTGCTGACGACCAAGAAGCTGCACCGCAAGTCGATCATCCTGGAACTGCTGTGGTTCCTGCGCGGCGACACCAACGTGCGCTGGCTGCAGGAGCGCGGAGTGTCCATCTGGGACGAATGGGCCGATGCCGACGGCGAGCTCGGCCCCGTCTACGGCAAGCAATGGCGCTCCTGGGCGGCCCCGGACGGCCGCGTCATCGACCAGATCTCGGGCGTGGTGAACAGCCTGAAGACCAATCCCGAGAGCCGCCGCCACATCGTCTCGGCCTGGAATCCGGCCGAGGTGGAGGACATGGCCCTGCCGCCCTGCCATTGCCTGTTCCAGTTCTTTGTCGCCCCGGACAGGGACGGCGTGAAGCGGCTGTCGTGCCAGCTCTACCAGCGCTCGGCCGACGTGTTCCTGGGCGTGCCGTTCAACATCGCCAGCTACGCCCTGCTGACCCTGATGATGGCCAAGGTGACGGGCTACGCGCCCGGCGAGTTCGTCCACACCCTGGGCGACGCGCACCTCTACCTGAACCACGTCGAGCAGGCCCGGATCCAGCTCGCCCGCGAGCCCATGCCGCTGCCGATCATGCACGTGGCCGACAGGGACGACCTGTTCGCCTTCGCCTACGAGGACTTCAAGCTCGAGGGCTACCAGGCGCACCCGTCGATCCCGGCTCCGATCGCGGTGTGATGAGCGGGCGGCTCACCTTCGCCGAGGTCTCGGACGCGGCCGAGAAGATCTCGGACATCTACGCCGGCAAGTACGCCATCGACCGCGACGACGACTGGTTCCTGCTGAAGCTGCAGGAGGAGCTGGGCGAGCTGTCCCAGGCGCACCTGCGGCTCTCGGGCCGCGGCCGCGGGGAGGCCAGCGAGCAGGATCGCGCCGACGAGGCCGCCGACGTGCTGTGCATGCTGCTGCTCTACTGCCGCCGGTTCGGGATCGATCCGGACGCGGCCGTGCGGAAGAAGTGGCTGAGCTGGCTGGAGCCGGCAGGCTAACGGCCCCTCGCAGGAACCGACCGGCCGCCGGGAACGCTTAAGCTTGCGATACGCTTTAGCTGGCGTCGCGGCCTGGCCGCTCGAGAGGTCGCAGAATGTCCATCCTGATCTTCGCCATCATCGTCCTGGTCGTCGCCGCCCTCATCGCCTGGGCGGTGCAGAAGCTGCCGCTGCCGTCGCCCTTCGGCGCAATCATCCAGGCGCTCATTCTGATCGTCGCCGCGATCGTCATCGCGCAGCGCGCCGGCCTCTTCTAGCCGGGATCGGCTTGGTCGGGACGCCCGGCGCGGGCTAGAACCCGGCCATGTCGCACGTGATCCTTTCCGCCGGGCCCATCGCGCGGGCCCGCAACGGCGTCATCGGCAAGGACGGCGCCCTGCCCTGGCGGCTGAAGTCCGACCTGGCGCTGTTCAAGCGCACCACCCTGGGCAAGCCGGTGATCATGGGCCGCAAGACCTGGGAGAGCCTGCCCAAACGCCCCCTGCCCGGCCGCACCAACATCGTGCTGACCCGCGACCAGAGCTACGAGGCGCCGGGGGCGCTGGTGGTCGAGGACTTCTCGGAGGCCGTGCAGATCGCCCGCGAGCAGGCGGCCGAGGACGGCGCGGACGAGGTGTGCGTGATCGGCGGCGCCTCGCTGTTCGAGCTGGCGCTGAAGAAGGCCCAGCGGCTCTACCTCACCGAGGTGCATGCCGACGTCGAGGGAGACGTGACGCTCTCGCCCATCGACGAGAGCCGCTGGCGCGAAGTCTCCCGCGAGGACCACCCCGCGTCCGACGCCGACGACTTCCCCTTCACCTGGCGGGTGCTGGAGCGCCTCTGAAAAAGGACACCGGGACACGCCCGAGGGCGGTCCCGGCGTTCAGGGGAGGAACCGGGACCTAGAAGCTGAGGGTCAGCGAGGCGCCGTAGGTGCGCGGCTGGCCGGGGAAGCGGACCACGACGTTCGCGTTCGAGCTGACGGCGGTCCAGTAATACTCGTCGGTGAGGTTGCGGCCCCAGAGCTGGACGCGCCAGCGCTCGTCCAGGCTGTGCAGGCCGATGGAGGCGTTCACCAGGCCGTAGTCCTCGATGACGAACCGGGGATCGCCCTCCAGGTCGGCGTGGCTGTCGCTCTGCCAGCGGGCGTTCACCGCCGCCTGCAGGCCAAGCCCGCTGGTCAGCTCGCGGCTGTAGAGCGCGGTGAGCGCGAACGAGCGCTTGGGGCTGTAGAGGAAGGGCGCGCCGTCGAAGTCCTGCGGCTGGCCCGCGGCGTTGATCCCGACGTAGCCCTTGACCTCGGTGTGCAGCAGGGTGCCCGAGGCGATCAGCGTCAGCTCGGGCATGATCCGCCAGGTGACCTCGCCGTCGATCCCGTAGGCCTCGCCCTTGGGCACGTTCTGCAGCCGCGACAGCGCGGTGTAGATCGGGTCGGCGAAATACACGCTGAGCTGCTTGTCCTCGTAGTCGTAGTAGAAGGCGCTGACGTTGGCCTGCATGCGCCGCTCGAGCAGGCCGGCCTTGAAGCCGACCTCGTAGGCGGTGAGCAGCTCCTGGTTGGCCGGGGCGTTCTGGGTCGAGATGTTCGCAGCGTTGATCGGGGTGGCCCCGGCCTTGGCGCCGCGCGAGACCGAGCCGAACAGCAGCAGGTTCTCGGCCGGGGTCCAGTCCAGCGCCACGCGCCAGGCGACGTTGTTCTCGTCCAGGGTGGAGGTCACCAGGCCGAACTGGCCGGTCGCGGGATCGAAGGTGTTGCAGGCGTTCGCGGCGATCTGGTCGGGGATGACGCCGTAGGTCTGGAAGTAGAGCGCCCGGTTCACGACGTTGACGTTGGGCAGCATGCTGCCGTTGAAGTCGCGCGAGCAGCCGGCGTAGTCCTGCTTGTCCTCGGTGTAGCGCACGCCGAGGGTGAGCTTGAGGGCTTCGGTGATCCTGTAGTCGCCGTTGGCGAAGACGCTCCAGGTCTTCGTCTCGATGTCGCCGCGGTCGACGTAGGTGCGGAACGCCTGGGCCATCTGCTCGGCCGTGTAGCCGCCCGTGTTGAACGGAGTGGCGAGGAGGCCCGCGCCGGCGAAGCGGATCAGACCCACGTTGGCGTTCTGGCCCAGCAGGGTGCGGTTGGAATCGAGGATCTCGTCCTTGGCGTAGTAGGCGCCCACCAGCCAGTTGGCGCGGTCGGTCGAGCCTTCGAGGTGCAGCTCTTCGGAGAAGGACTCGATGTCGCCCACGGCGCGCTGCAGCAGGATCTCGTAAGGCGCGCCGCTCCAGTCGAACAGCGCCCGGCGCTTGAGGTCGTTGTAGCCGGTGAGCGAGACGAGCCGGACGCTGTCGGAGAGGTCGTAGGCGACCTTCAGCTTCACGCCCAGGAAGTCGTTGTCCTCGCGCAGCGGGCCGGCGTGGCCGGCGCCGATGCCGATGTCGACGCCGCGGACGGACTCGGGCGCCCAGTCGGCCTGGGTGGCCTTGGTCGGCGGATTGGCGGCGATGTAGTCGGCCAGGCCCGGCGCCAGGAACGGGCTGTTGGCGGTCGCCGGGGTGAAGCCGATCCCCTGGGCCGCGACGGTGTCGGACTGGTTCTTCCAGTAGCTGACCGAGGCGTCGACAAAGAGCCGGTCGTTGGGATTGAAGGCGAGCGACCCGCGGACGCCCCAGCGGTCGGCCTCGCCCAGCCGCTCGCCACGGGTGTTGGAGACCTGCCAGCCCTTGTCGCTGTTCTCCATGCGGAACGCGAGCCGCCCGGCCAGGCCCTCGGCCAGCGGGCCGCTGAGGTAGCCCTCGAGGTTCTTCGTCTGGTAGTTGCCGATCTCGGCGGTGAGCGCGCCCTCGACGTCCTCTGTGGGCTTGCGGGTGACGAAGTCGATCAGGCCGGCGGTGGTGTTGCGGCCGTAGAGCGTCCCCTGCGGCCCCTTCAGCACCTCGACCCGCTCCAGGTCGAACACCGGGCCGGTCATCATGAACGGATAGGCGTAGGCCACCTCGTCCACATAGGTGCCGACGGTGGAGGTGGCCGACAGGTTGATCGTGTTGAAGCCGATGCCGCGCAGCGTGTAGGTCGGCACCCCCTGGTAGCTCTGGGAAACCGTGAAGCTGGGCGCGAAGGCGCTGAGGTCGCGGGTGTCGGTGACGTGGAGCTGTTCCAGCACCTCGCCGCGCACCGCCTGGATCGCCATGCCGACCGAGTTGGCGCTCTCCTCCCGCCGCTGGGCCGTGACCACCAGGGTCTCGAGCGCGGTCTCCTGCCCGGCCGTCTGGGCGGCGGCCTGCGCGTAGGCCTCGGGCCCGGCGAGCAGCGCCAGGACGGAAGCGCCAAGGATGAGGCGCGCGCGGGCGCCCGGACGGTGCAGCATAGTATCCCTCCCTCGGACGTCGCCTGCATGGGCGCCGTCTCATGGCCGCTCCCGGATCGGACGGCAGGCGCAGAACCTGAAGTCGAGGACAGGTCGCCGCAAGCTGTCGAAAGTGATAGGTGCAGTAACGGAAGGCGAATACCTCGCCAGGTTCCTTTGCCGGCCCCCGAAATACTTGACGTCACGGAAGGCGCCGACAGGGCTTCACTCGCCGGGCGCCGGGCGGGCATAGTCGCGCAAAAGCAGAGGGAGGAACGCGGTGGAGATCGAACTGATCGCCGAGGGGCTTGAGTTTCCGGAGGGGCCGATCGCCATGGCCGACGGCTCGGTGATCCTCACCGAGATCAAGGGCCGGCGGCTGACGCGGATCACGCCCGACGGGCGCAAGGAGACCGTGGTCGAGACCGGCGGCGGGCCCAACGGGGCGGCCATCGGGCCCGACGGGGCGATCTGGATCACCAACAACGGCGGCTCGTTCGTCTGGATCGAGCGCGACGGCCTGACCATCCCCGGCCCCACGCCGCCCGAGCACACCGGCGGCATGATCCAGCGCTTCGACCTGAAGAGCGGCGAGCTCACGACCGTCTACGACAGCTGCGAGGGCAAGCGGCTGGTGGGGCCGAACGACCTCGTCTTCGACAAGCAGGGCGGCTTCTGGTTCTCGGACCACGGCTGCTCGACGCCCGAGGGGCGCAAGTTCGGCGGGGTCTACTACGCCCGGACCGACGGCTCGCACATCTCGCGCCAGCGCGACCACCTGACCTCCCCGAACGGCATCGGCCTCTCGCCCGACGAGAAGACCGTCTACCTGGCCGACACCACCCTGGGCCGGCTGTGGGCCTTCGACGTGGCCGAGCCCGGCGTGCTGGAGCCCGGCCCCGGCTTCGCGCCCGGCAAGGTGGTCTGCAACCTGCCCGGCTACCAGCTGCTGGACAGTCTCGCGGTGGAGGCCGGCGGCAAGGTCTGCGTGGCCACCATCATCAACGGCGGGATCACCGCCTTCGACCCCGACGGAACCACCGAGCACTACCCCTTCCCGGACCTCCTGGTGACCAACATCTGCTTCGGCGGCCCCGACATGAGGACCGCCTGGATCACCGCCTCGGGGACCGGCAAGCTCTACCGGGCCAAGTGGCCGCGGCCGGGCCTGAAGCTGAACTTCAACGGCTGAGCGGCGTCAGACGTCGCCGACGGCGGCCCGGCGGCGCGCCAGCGCCTCCGGCGTCCATTCCTTCCGCATGTCGTAGTAGACCTCGAAGGTCCTCGCCCCTTCCGGCAGACCCACCCACGGCAGCTTGGATCGGGTGAAGATGTGCACGTCGGGCGGGAGCGCCACCGGCTCGTCCAGGGTCCCCACGCGCACGAACCGCAGCGCCGGGCGGGCGCCGTAGTCCGACCACAGCGCCGTGCGGCACCGGGGACAGCGGTAGACGTCATGGACCCGGCCGCTGTCGGTCGGCATGCGCGTGGGCTCGGGCGCACCCGAAGCGACCACGATCCGATCCGTCTCGATCAGCGCATTGACGACGAAGCCCGAGCCCGTCTGGCGCTGGCAGTCCCGGCAATGGCAGCAGTGAACGATCATCGGCCCGGACGTGAGCCGGTATCGCACCGCGCCGCACGCGCAGCCGCCCTCCATGGCGTCCTCCCTGCCCACGCCGCCCCATGATGCGCGCCAAGGTTCCCGGCGCAAGAGGTCGTCCAGAAAGTTGACGCCCCCGTCAGGTTTGATTGACAGGCCGGCGCTAACCGATCATCGTTCACTTCGCGAGAGTGCGGGCGCCGAGACCCGCAAGGAGGAGCGACCATGGACGACGCCTCGATCGACCTGCAGCGCGCGGCGCGCGACGCGGCCTATTCGATGCCGATCGAAGAGATCAATCCGGCCGATCCGGAGCTCTTCCGCACCGATACGATGTGGCCGTACTTCGAGCGGCTGCGGAAGGAAGACCCGGTCCACTGGGGCGTCTCGCCCCACGAGGACGTCGGCGGCTACTGGTCGGTGACCAAGTACAACGACATCATGGCGGTGGACACGAACCACGAGGTCTTCTCGTCCGAGCCGACCATCGTGCTGCCCGACCCGGCGGACGACTTCACCCTGCCGATGTTCATCGCCATGGACCCGCCGAAGCACGACGTGCAGCGCAAGACGGTCCAGCCGATCGTGGCGCCGAACCACCTGGCCTATCTCGAGCCGATCATCCGCGAGCGGGCGGGCAAGATCCTCGACGACTTGCCGATCGGCGAGGAGATCAACTGGGTCGACAAGGTCTCGATCGAGCTGACGACCATGACGCTCGCGACCCTGTTCGACTTCCCCTGGGAGGACCGCCGCAAGCTGACCTTCTGGTCCGACGTGGCCACCTCGGCGCCCGAGAGCGGCATCCTGGGCACCACCGACCCCGAGGAGCACGAGAACCTGCGCCGCCAGACGCTGTTCGAGTGCGTCGACTACTTCATGCGGCTGTGGAACGAGCGGGTGAACGCCCCGCCGAAGCCGGACCTGATCTCGATGCTGGCCCACGGCGAGTCCACCAAGAACATGGACCGCATGGAGTACCTCGGGAACCTGATCCTGCTGATCGTGGGCGGCAACGACACGACGCGGAACACCATCTCCGGCTCGGTGCTGGCGCTGCACCAGAACCCGGACCAGGACCGCAAGCTGCGCGAGAACCCGGGCCTGATCCCCGCGATGGTCTCCGAGACCATCCGCTGGCAGACGCCGCTGGCCTACATGCGCCGCAGGGCCAAGGGCGACTTCGAACTGGGCGGCAAGACCATCCGCGAGGGCGACAAGGTCGCCATGTGGTACGTCTCGGGCAACCGGGACGAGGAGGTCATCGACCGGCCGAACGACTACTGGATCGAGCGGCCGCGGGTGCGCCAGCACCTGTCGTTCGGCTTCGGCGTCCACCGCTGCGTGGGCAACCGCCTGGCCGAGCTGCAGCTGAAGATCATCTGGGAAGAGATCCTGGCCCGCTTCCCGCGGCTCGAGGTCGTGGGGCCGCCGCGGCGGGTCTACTCCTCGTTCGTCAAGGGCTACGAGGAACTGCCGGTGGTGATCCCCACCCGCAATTGACGGCGGCGCGGGCTTGCGCTTCAGTTCGCCCCGCTCAAGCCGGGGTGGGGCGATCCTTGGAGGACGCCCATGAGCCAAGCGCAAGCCCGCGTGCTGTTCCGCTACACGCCCGCCCTGATGGTCGCCGCCGCGGTCGGCCTGTTCGCCCTGGCCGCCTACGCCCAGACCCCGAAAGCCCCGGCGCTTGGCGCCCACCTGACCGGCGCGGCCGAGAAGCCCAAGCCCGGCGATCCCGACGGCGCGGGCCACGCCACCGTCCGCATCGACGCGGCCCAGTCTCAGGTCTGCTACGAGTTGAGCGTCGAGAAGATCGCGCCGGCCACGGCGGCCCACATCCACAAGGGCGGCCCCGACGCCGCCGGCCCGCCGGTGGTCCCGCTCACCGCGCCCGGCGCCGACGGCAAGTCCAAGGGTTGCGCCACGGCGGACGCGGCGGTCGCCAAGGACATCCAGCAGAACCCTGGCGGGTACTACGTCAACGTCCACAACGCCGAGTTCCCGGCCGGCGCCGTGCGGGGCCAGCTGACGCGCTGACGCCGCGCGCGTGAGACATTGCGCCGCGCGCCCTTGCGGCGGCCGATCATCTACCATGGCGTGCATGAGCTGGGCCGGACGCACCCTATCGGCGATCCTCGCCGTCGCCATCCCGCTGGCGGCGGGGGCCGCCGCGCCGCGGCAGGTCGGGGCCGACCTGCAGCTCGAGCCCAAGCGCCTGGTGCTCAGCGAGGCGCGCGCCACGGGCGAGGTGACGATCTCGGCTCCGGCGGGCGGGGCGTTCGACGTGAGCTTCATCGACCGGGTCATGGGCCCCGACGGGGCGCTGGTGACGGCGCAGGACGCCGTCGCCGCCACCCCGGCCCTGCGCGCCGCGGCCGCCGCGCACCGCTCGGCCCGCCCCCTCCTGGCGGCCGACGCCGCCCGCGTGGTCCTGGCGCCCGGCGAGACGCGGACGCTGACCGTGCGGCTGACCGGGACCGCCCCGTCGGCCGGGGAATACCGCACCCACCTGACGGTGACCGCCCGTGCGCCCGAGGCCGCGCGGGGGTCCGAGCCCGGTGCGGTGCCGGCGCCGCCCACCGTGCTGTGGGCCCAGTCGATCCCCGTCTTCGTCCGCAACGGCCCGGTGGACGTCCAGGCCGGGATCGCCGCGACGCACCTGCAGCGGGGACGGGGCGCCGAGCCGGCCGTGCTGAGCTTCGACCTCGTGCGGCAGGGCGAAAGCTCGCTGTTCGGGGACGTGACGGTCAGCGCCGGCGGCCAGACGGTGGCGGTGCTCCGCGGCGTCGGCGTCTATCGCGAGATCGACCGCCGCCGGATCCGTATCGAGGCGCCCGGCCGCCTCGTCGGCCGCGAGGACCTGGAGATCGTGTTCACCGACCGTGACAGCCGACCGGGCCAGGTGCTGGCGAGCGCGCGGGTGCCGCACGGCGCCTCCACCCAGCTGCAGGCGGCCACCCCTGGGCGGCGGCCCGCCGCCTGAGGCGGCTCAGAGGCCGAGCACCATCTTGGCCATGATGTTGTGCTGGATCTCGTTCGAGCCGGCGTAGATCGAGGTCTTGCGGTAGTTGAAGTACTGCGGCGCGACGGTGGCCGCGTAGTCGGGGCCCGCGCGGAAGGCGTTGGTCTCGCCGTTCAGCTCGGCCCAGGTGTCGCGCACGAACGGCTGGGCGTAGAGCCCGGCGGCCTCCAGGGCCAGCTCGGTGATCGCCTGCTGCATCTGGCTGCCTTCCAGCTTCAGCATGGACGAGACCGCCCCCATGGCCTCGCCGTTGGCGCGGCCGGCGAAGATCCGCAGTTCGGTGGCGTTCAGGGCCTCGACCTTGATCTCCACCTCCGACAGCTTCCGCCGGAAGTCGGGGTCGCCCATCATCGAACCGCCGCGGTCGGAGCGCTCAAGGCTGGCGATCTTGCGCACCTTGCGCAGCTGGTTCTGCAGACCGGGCGCGTAGGCGTTGCCGCGCTCGAACTGCAAGAGGTACTTGGCGTAGGTCCAGCCCTCGCCTTCCTTGCCGATGCGGTTGGCGACCGGCACGCGGACGTTGTCGAAGAACGTCTCGTTGATCTCCTGCTCGCCCTCGACCGGCCCGTCGAGGGTGGGGATCGGCCGGATGGAGATGCCCGGCGTCTTCATGTCGATCAGCAGGAACGAGATGCCCTTCTGGCGGATGTCCTCGTTCGAGGTCCGCACGAGGCAGAACATCCAGTCGGCCCACTGGGCCAGGGTCGTCCAGGTCTTAGAGCCGTTCAGGACATAGTGGTCGCCGTCCCGCTCGGCCTTAAGGGCCAGCGAGGCGAGGTCCGAGCCCGAGCCCGGCTCGGAGTAGCCCTGGCACCACCAGACGTCGGTGGAGAGGATCTTCGGCAGGTGCTGCTGCTTCTGCTCGTCGGTCCCGAAGGCCATCACCACGGGGGCGCACATCTTGAGGCCCATGTTCGAGGTGGAGGGGGCGCCGGCCAGCGCCATCTCCATGTCGAAGACGTACTTCTTGCCGAGGCTCCAGCCCGTGCCGCCGTACTCGACCGGCCAGTCGGGCGCGATCCAGCCCTTCTCGTGCAGCTTCTTCAGCCAGCGGACCTGGCTCTCCTTGTCGAGGTAGCCGTTCTTCGACTGGGCCATGCGGGCCCGCATGTCGTCGTCGTAGGCCTCGGCGATGAACGCGCGGACCTCGTCGCGGAAGGCGAGCTCTTCGGGGGAGAAATCCAGGTCCATGGCGGTCAGCCCACGCCGTCCAGGTACTCGATCTCGGGCCGGCCGGCGAGGAAGCCGGCGAACTTCGGCCCGGCGGCCTTGAAGTACTCGGTGCCGCCGTGGTGGGTCAGCGCGTCCTGGTCCTTGTAGAGCTCGAGCACCTTGTAGACGTTCGGCTCGGTGCGGCTCTTGGTGAGCTGGTAGGCGATGTTGCCCGGCTCGTTGGCGCGGACCTGCCGGGCCAGCTCGGTGAAGAAGGCCTCGAACTCCGCCCCCTTGCCGTCCTGGATGGGCAGCTTGGCGATCACACCGATGGTCATTGGAGGTCCTCCCAACACTTGTTTGAACGGACGGTAGAGCCGGCCCGCCGCCGCCGCAAGACTGACGTCGCGCAACCTCGCGCGCGCCTCAGGCCAGCAGGCGCTCGAAGGCGGGGGTGAGGACTTCCTCGTAGCCCCCCGCCGCGCGGCGCAGGATCAGCGCGGCGACGTCGTGCTCGCGCGCGAAGGCCTCGGCGCGGGAGCCCAGCACCAGCAGCGCGGTGCACAGCGCATCGGCGTGCAGGCAGTCGCGATGGACCACCGTGGCGGCGGCCACGTCCGCGGGGAGCGGCGCGCGCGTCGCGGGATCGAGGGTGTGGGCGTAGCGGCGCCCGTCCGAGACGAAGGCGCGGCGCCAGTCGCCGGAGGTGGCGACGGAGAGGCCGTGCAGGGCGACGAGCACCGGCGGCTCGGCCAGATCCGCGTCCGGCGGCCGCTCGACCTCCACCCACCAGGGCTCGCCGTCGCCCTTCACCCCCTCCCCGCGCAGCTCGCCGCCGATCTCGAGGAGGAAGTCGCGCACCCCCAGCCCTCGCAGCGCCGCAGCGGCGAGGTCGACGCCGTAGCCCTTGGCGATGCCGGACAGGTCGAGGGCCACGCCTCCCGGCTGGAACAGCCGCCCCGCGTCCAGGCGCAGGTCCGCCCAGCCGGCGCGGGCCGCCCGCAGCGCCGTAGGGTCGGGGATCGTCGCGGCCGGCCCGGCGGGGCCGAAGCCCCACAGGTCCACGAGGTCGCCCAGGGTCGGATCGAAGGCGCCGCGGCTGGTCCGCGCCAGCTCCAGGGCCGTCTCCATCACCGTCGCGAAGTCGGGCGGCAGGTCGGTCCAGCTTCCCGCCGGGGCGCGGTTGAAGCGGGTAAGGTCGCTGCCCGGCTCCCACTGGCTCATCTGGGCGACCACGCGGTCGCAGGCGCCCTGCACGGCCGCCGCGACCGCGGCGTCCGACAGCCCGGCCGGCGCGCGCGCCTTCAGCGTCCAGGCGACGCCCATGGTGGGACCGGACAGCGAAACCGCCCGCCCCTCGCGGGGACGGGCGGCCTCGGGCGTCAGATCGAGGGGGATCGCGACGCGGCGCATGGCTCCTAGTCGGGAAGGACCTCGAAGGTGGCGACATAGCCAAGGCTGCGGCGCTGGCCGTTCTCGCCGGGCCCCTGGACGCCCGCCTCCAGCCAGTAGAGGCCGGCCTCGGGCCAGGCGATCTCGAAGGCGCCGTCCGCGCCGGTCGTGGCCTTCATCTCCACGCCCTTGTCGCGGTAGCGCGTGGAGCCCAGCACCACCTCCACCTCGACCCCGGCGGCCGGCTTGCCGTCGTTGAGCAGGCGGAACTTCGCCGGTTCGCTGGCCACCAGGTCGTTGGGATGGCTGATCGGCTCCAGCTCGAGGCCGCGGCCGGCGGGCTTCAGCGCCGTGGCGTTCGGCGCGCCCGAGGTGACGAAGGTCTCCACCCGGCGGAGGCTGTGGGTCACCTGCACGTCGGAGGCGTCCTTGGGGATCGCCGTGGCGAGCTGGGCCGCCGGGCCGCGCCAGCGCTTGGTCTCGCCGCCCTGCTTGTACGAGGCCATGGCGCTCTCGGCGACGTTGGCGATCCGATAGGTGCCGGGCTTGGCCAGCTGGACGTCGAAGGTCGAGCGGTACTTGCCCGTCGAGCCGTTGCGGATCTCCACCGGCTGGCCGTCGGGGCCGGTCACCCGGACGCCTTCCAGCCGCATCGGCACGTGGTCGGCGTAGAACAGCGTGTTGGAGACCGCCGCATCGACCGTGACCCACGGATCGGCGGCCGAGAGCACGGTCGCGGAGGGGGCGAGCCACATCCGGTGGGCGTGGGCGGCCGGGGCGGCGGCGAGGCTCACGAGGGCGGCCACGGCGGCCGCGCGGAAGGCGTTGGACATCGGTCGGTTTCTCCTGAGGGAGCTGCGCATCAGGGCTTGGCGGTGACGGTGACGGCGCCCAGCTCGGACGCGCCGGAGGCCGAGGCGGGCCGGGCGGCGCCCTTCGGCGGCCAGGTGAAGGGCACGCGGACGACCTCGCGGCCGCCCACCTCGCGCGCGGCCTCGACGGCCAGGACGTACTGGCCGGGCTTGACGCCCGCCATCTCACGCGCGCCGAACACAACCTGGTGTTTGCCCGGGGCCTTGGTCGGACCGCTGACGCCGTCGGCCGGCAGGGCGAGGCTGCGCCCGGCCTTGCGCCACCAGGTGCGCATGTCCTTCAGCCAGGTCGTCCCTTCGCGGTTCTTGAGCTTGACGTCGTACCAGACGGCCAGGGTCTTCACCGCGACCTGGTCCGGCCCCTCGATCCAGAGGGCCACATAGGGGCGGTGGTACTCGGCCACCGCCAGCTTGGGAATCTCGACGCTGACAGCCAGCTCGGCGGCGTTCGCCGCGGCCGGGACCGCGGCGGCTCCGGCCGCGGCGGCGAACAGGGTCGGACGCTTGACGCGCATGCGCACTCCTCAGTGGATCAGGAACAGGGCCAGAAGGACGGGGATCACCAGGCCCAGGCCCACCAGCGGCCACGTCGACTTGCGGGCGTGGGCGTGGAGCTGCAGCAGCAGCAGGCCGGTGATCGAGAAGACGATCGAGGCCACGGCGAAGATGTCGATGAACCAGGCCCAGGCGGTCCCGGTGTTGCGGCCCTTGTGCAGGTCGTTGAGGTAGGCGATCCAGCCGCGGTCGGTGTGCTCGTAGGCCACCGCGCCCGTCTGGGTCTCCAGCGTCACCCAGCCGTCCGAGCCCGGGCCCGGCAGCGCCACATAGGCCTCGCCCGCCGACCACTCGACGGGACCGGCCGGCGCCTTGACCTTCATCTCGTCCGAGAGCCAGCGGCGGACCTCGGCGGGCAGCTCGCCGCCGCCCGCCTCCGCCGCCTGCAGAGCGGACAGCAGCCCCGTCGGCAGGTCGCCCTCGCGGGTGACCGTCTTCGGCTCGGCCCTGATGTCGGCGGCGTGGTTGAGGGTGATGCCGGTCACGGCGAACAGCAGCATGCCCACCAGGCACACCGCCGCGCTGATCCAATGCCACTGGACCACCTGGCGCAGAAAGGCGGCGCGCTTCTGAGCCCGGCGCTTGGCGCGAGCCTTCTCGGCGGCGGCCGCGGCCTGGGGGGCGTCCTGGGCGGCGTCGGCGGGCTGGGGAGGTGTGACGACGTTCAACGGCTGCTGCGAGGTGAGTTGCGAACGCCTCGCATTATCACGCCCAAGCCGCTTGGCAAGGCTTCAGGCCCGCGGGATCTCAGATTCCGGAGGGGGAAGCGGCGCGGCCGCGCCTCAGCGGCGCTCGTTCCAGCCGTAGGCGACCCAGTGGTGGCCGCCCAGATGGCGGGCCTCGATCACGCCGTCGCCGGCGGTCCGGCGCGCGCGCGCCCGGCGGGCCCGCAGCGCGAGGCCGGCGAAGGCCAGGAGGGCCGAGGTCATCACCGCGATCACCGCCACCGTGGCCGCCGCGAAGACGGCCAGGACGGCGCCCACGATCACCGCGGCGGCCGTGGCGAGCGTCGCGCCGACGGCGGCGAGGCTGCGCAGGGCGGATCCGTTACGGGCGGCGAATTGGTTCACCATGACGTTCCTCAACAGCCCTAGAGGGCCTGTAACTCTCTATCTCAGCCCGCAGGTTCCCGGCGTCAACCTTCGGAAAGGCTTAACAGGGCCTGCGAAGCCATCATGCCGCGCCTTCGAGCCGCATCGCCTTGCGCTCGCGCAAGATCTGGTCGTAGGCCGCGTTGATCGCCGCGGCCTTGGCCTCGGCGACCTCGACGAACTCGCTGGGCAGCCCGCGCGCCCTCGCGCGGTCGGGGTGCGCCTCGGAGAGCTGGGCCTTCCAGGCGGCGCGGATCGCCTCGTCCGAGGCGTCGGGGGCGACGCCGAGGATCACATAGGGATCGTCGTTGGCCGCGCCCAGGTGAGTGGCCTTCAATCGCCGAAATGTGAGCGGCGAGAGGCCGAACAGCTCGCAGACCCGCTCCAGATAGGCGAGTTCGTCGCCGGTGACCGCCCCGTCCGAGGCGGCGATGTGGAACAGGCCGTCCAGGACGTCCTCGAGCAGCTGCGGGCAGGCGCCGTAGCGCTTCCTCAGCCGGCGGGCGTAGCTCTCGAAGCCGCGTGTGGTCTGGCGGGCGAGCTGGTAGAGTCGCCGGACATTGCCCTCGCTGCCGGGTTCGGACTGGAAGACGGTGGCGAAGACGTCGAACTCGTCGGCGTGGGCCTCGCCGTCGGCCTTGGCGAGCTTGGCCCCAAGCGCGGTCACGGCCGTCGAAAACGCGGGGTCTTCGCCGGGCAACCCGGGCGGGCACTGGTCGCACTCCGCCTCGTCGATCCTGCGGACGGCGAGCCCAGCTATCTTGCGCCAGAAGCTCATGTGACTAAGCGGAAGCCTTAGGACTATGGCGGGGCCATGACAATGACGGGCCGAGGTTAAGTTTTGGACAGGCGCTTCAGTTTCTGGATCGACCGCGGCGGGACTTTCACCGACGTCATCGGCCGCGCCGACGACGGGGCGGAGACCTCGCTGAAACTACTGTCGGCCTCCCCCGCCTATACGGACTCGGCGGTCGAAGGGATGCGCCGGATCCTGGGCGCCGCGCCGGGAGCGCCCTTCCCCGCCCACCGCGTCGAGGCGATCAAGATGGGCACGACGGTCGCCACCAACGCCCTCCTGGAGCGGCTGGGCACGAAGACCTTGCTCGTCACCACCCGCGGCTTCGCCGACGCCCTGGCCATCGGCGACCAGGCGCGGCCCGAGCTGTTCGCCCTGACGATCGAGAAGCCCGCGCCGCTCTACGCCGGCGTCGTGGAGGCCGACGAGCGGCTGGGCGCCGACGGCGTCGTGGTGCGGCCGCTGGACGCCGAGGCCCTGCGCGCGCAGCTCGCGGCCGCCGTGGCCGAGGGCTTCACCTCGGCCGCCATCGCCTTCCTGCACGCCGACCTCAATCCCGAGCACGAGCGGGCGGCGGGCGAGATCGCCCGGGCGGCCGGCTTCGAGTTCGTGGCCCTGAGCCACGAGGTCTCGCCCCTGCCGCGCTTCGTCCCGCGCGCCGAGACGACCGTGGCCGACGCCTACCTGACCCCCGTCCTGCAGGCCTATGTCCGGCGGGTCGCCGAGGCCGTGGAGGGCGCGCCGCTCTACTTCATGACCTCGGCCGGGGGCCTCGTCCGGGCCGAAGCGTTCCGCGGCCGCGACGCCGTGGTCTCCGGCCCGGCCGGCGGGGTGGTGGGCGTCGCCCGCACCGCGGACGCCGCCGGCGCCGAGGCGGTGCTGGGCTTCGACATGGGCGGCACCTCGACCGACGTGTGCCGGTTCGCCGGGACGCTGGGGCGGCGCGACACCGCCAGGGTGGCCGGGGCCAGGCTGCGCGCGCCGATGCTGGACGTGGAGACGGTGGCGGCGGGCGGCGGCTCGGTGCTGGCGTTCGACGGCATGCGCGCCCGGGCGGGCCCGGCCAGCGCGGGGGCCGACCCCGGCCCCGCCTGCTACGGCCGCGGCGGGCCGGCGGCGGTGACCGACGCGAACCTGGCGCTGGGCCGGCTCGACCCGCGCTTCTTCCCCAGCGTGTTCGGCCGAGCGGGCGATGCGCCGCTGGACCCTGAGGCGAGCCGGGCGCGGCTGGCCGACCTGGCGCAGGCCATGGGCGCCGAAAGTCTCGAGGCGGCCGCCGAGGGCTTCGTCGCCGTCGCCGTCGAACAGATGGCCCAGGCCATCCGGCGCATCTCCACCGAGCGCGGCTTCGACCCGCGGTCGCACGCGCTGGTGGCGTTCGGCGGGGCCGCCGGCCAGGTCGCCTGCCAGACGGCCGAGGCCCTGGGCGTCGCCGAGGTGCTGTGCCCGCGGTACGGCAGCGTTCTGTCGGCGTGGGGCATCGGCCAGGCGCAGGTCACGGCGCTGCGCCAGGCCGGCCTGGAGGCGACCCTGGACGCCGCGGGGCTCGCCCGCGCCGAAGCCCTGCTGGACGGGGTGGAGGCGCAGGCGCGGCGCGCGCTGGCCGAGCAGGGCGCCGAGGCCGGCGCCGTGCGCCGCACCCTGCGCCTGCGCTACGACGGCGCCGACGCCGAGCTGCCGGTCTCGCCGGGCGATGCGCCCAAGGACCTCCGGGCCGAGTTCGAGGCGGCCCACCAGCGCCTGTTCGGTTTCGTGGAGCCGCAGCGGACCATCCTGATCGCGGCGGTGGAGGCCGAGGCGCAAAGTGACGAGGGGCCGCGCGCGCCCCGCCGGGAAGCCTCCCAACCGGCCCACGCTCATCCGGCCGTCGCCGGCGGGCGCCTTCTCCCGCAAGGGGAGAAGGTTCGTCTGTACGCCCAGGGCGCCTGGCATGATGCGCCGGTGATCGCGGCCGAGGCGTTGGCGGAGGCGGAGGGCCCGGCGCTGATCGTCCGGCCCGACACCCAGATCGCGGTCCTGCCCGGCTGGCGGGCCAGGGCCGAGACGGACGGGCTGGTCCGGCTCGTCCGCACCTCGGCCGGCGCGGCGCAGGCCATCGCGCTGGACCGGCCCGATCCGGTGACCCTCGAGCTGTTCAACCGCCGCTTCATGGGCGTGGCCGAGGCCATGGGCGCGGCCCTGGAGCGCACGGCGCATTCGGTGAACATCAAGGAGCGGCTGGACTTCTCCTGCGCCCTGTTCGACGCCGACGGGGGCCTGGTGGCCAACGCGCCGCACATGCCGGTGCACCTGGGCTCGATGGGCGCCTCGGTGCGGGCGGTGCGCGACCGCCATCCCGACCTGAAGCCCGGCGAGGCCTTCGCGCTCAACAACCCCTACGCCGGCGGCACGCACCTGCCGGACATTACCGTCGTCATGCCGGTGTTCATGGCCGAGCGCGACGCGGCGGCCTCGTTCTACGTCGCCGCCAGGGGCCACCATGCCGACGTGGGCGGAGTGCAGCCCGGCTCGATGCCGCCCTTCTCGAAGACCATCGAGGACGAGGGCGTGCTGCTGGACGCCCTGCCGATCATGCGCGGCGGGCGGTTCCTCGACGCCGAGGTCCGGGCGGCTCTGACGGCCGGCCGCTTCCCGGCGAGGGCCCCGGACCGCAACCTCGCCGACCTGAAGGCCCAGGTCGCCGCCTGCCAGGCGGGGGCCGCCGCGGTCGCCGAGATGATCCGCACCCATGGCCCTGAGGCCGTCGCCCGTTACATGGGCTTCGTGCAGGAGAACGCCGCCGAGGCGGTTCGCCGGGCGATCGGCCGGCTGAGGGACGGCGCCGCGGAGGCGCCGATGGACGGCGGCGGGCGGGTAGTGGTGCGAACCACCGTCGATCCCGCCGCGCGCGAGGCGGTGCTGGACTTCCGGGAGAGCGCCGACCAGCTTCCCAGCAACTTCAACGCCCCCTCGGCGATCGTGGACGCGGCCGCGCTCTACGTGTTCCGCACCCTGGTGGACGACGACATCCCGCTGAACGCCGGGTGCCTGAGGCCGCTGAGGATCCTGACCCGCGAGGGCTCGATGCTGGACCCGCGCCCGCCTGCGGCCGTGGTGGCCGGCAACGTCGAGACCAGCCAGCACGTGGTGGACGCGCTCTACGCCGCCCTCGGCGTCATGGCCAACGCGCAGGGGTCGATGAACAACTTCACGTTCGGCGACGAGGCCCGGCAGTACTACGAGACCATCTGCGGCGGGGCGGGCGCCACCGTGGCGGCCGACGGCGCGAGCGCGGTCCACACCCACATGACCAACTCGCGCCTCACCGATCCCGAGATCCTGGAGCGGCGCTTCCCCGTGCGGGTGGAGCATTTCGGCGTCCGCCACGGCTCGGGCGGGGCCGGGGCGCGGCGCGGCGGCGACGGGGCGGTCCGGCGCGTCCGCTTCCTGGCGCCCATGGAGGCGGCCCTGCTCTCCTCCCGCCGCGAGCACGCCCCGCAGGGCCTGGCGGGCGGGTCGCCCGGCCTGCCCGGCCGGCAGCGTTTGATCCGCGCATCGGGCGAGGCTAGTGAACTTCCCGGCTGCTTCTCCGTTACGGTGGAGCTTGGCGACGCGATCGAGATCGAGACCCCGGGGGGCGGGGGCTACGGCCCTCCTCGATAGTCCGGCGCGAAGCTGACAAGATTCCCGAGCACAAGGTTCCGCATGACGCCGCTTGCCATCGCCCTCGCCCTCTTCGCCCAGGCCGAACCCGCCGCCGCTGCGCCGGCCCCGCAGCCGGAGGAGCGCTGGCCCACCGGCGCGCCGCGCGAGGACTATCAGTTCGTCGCCTGGTGCTACGGAGCCCTGCGCGGCTACCTCGACCTGCACGACGAGGTGATGCCCGAGGTCACCCGCATCGAGAAGCAGTTCCGCCGTCCCGGCACGAGCCTGGAGGCCGATCTGAAGGTCTACGCCGACATGCAGAAGGACGGCCGCCAGAAGCTGACGCTGTTCCAGTCCGCCCTGACCGCCGCCGAGAAGGCCTCGCCCCGCCCGATCAACGCCGCCGGCGCCGAGGCGGTGAAGCGCGGCCGCTCCGTGTGGACCGCCGGGCCCGACGTCACCAAGGCGCGCAAGGCCCAGGAGTGGATGAGCTGGGCCCTGCCGGCCAAGTGCGAGACCACGGCCAAGACGCTGGAGCAGCGCGCCGCCCTGATGGGCTCGGCCTTCCGGGTGAACACCGTCGAGGGCGCCCCGGCCGCGGACGAACCGGCTCCCGAGGCCGACGCCGCACCGGCCGAAGCCCAACCCGCCGAAGCGACCGAGCCGCCGACCGCCGGCTAGGCCGGCGGCCCCGCACCATGCTTCTCGCCTGGATCGCCGGGGCCAGCCTGGCCGCCTTCGCCGCCTTCGCCGCCGACAAGCGCGCCGCGGTGCGCGGCGAGCGGCGCACGCCCGAGACGACCCTGCTGCTGCTGGCCGCCATCGGCGGCTCGCCCGGCGCGATCGCGGCCCAGCAGATCCTGCGCCACAAGACCCGCAAGGAGCCGTTCCGCAGCCTCCTGTGGTCGGTGGCCGCGGCCCAGGCCGCCGCGGCGCTCTGGATCGCCGTCGCGGGCTAGGCGCCCTCGGGCTCGGGCGGCTTCTCCTCGTTGCGGGCGAGGATGGCGGTCACCGCCATGTCGCCGGTGACGTTGCCGACGGTGCGGAAGATATCGGGCACGACCTCCACCGCCAGCAGGATCGGCAGCAGTTCGATCGGCAGGCCCAGCGCCAGGCAGATCGGCGCCACGCTGATGATGAACGAAACCTGCCCCGGCAGGCCGACCGAGCCGACGCTGACCGCCAGGGCCACCAGCACCGCGCCGGCGAACTGCAGGGCCGAGGGCTGGATGCCGTAGACGTGGGCCACGAAGATCGCCACGGCCAGGTTCACCACCGGGCTCGTGAAGCGGAACACCGCCACCGCCAGCGGCAGGACGAGGCCGGCGATCCGCTGGGGCACGCCCAGGTCGTCGCGGGTCCGCTCGATCATCGCCGGCAGGCAGGCCAGCGAGGACTGGGTGGCGAAGGCGGTGGCCAGCACCGGCCCCGTCGCCCGCGCCCAGCGGCCCAGCGGCACCCGCCCGATGGTCACCGCCAGGATGTAGGCCACGACGCTGATCCCCGCCCCGGCCAGGGAGGCCACGGCGATGTAGTGGCCGAGCACGCCGGCCGCGCCGACGCCGGCCCGCAGGCCCACGCCCAGCGCCAGGCAGAAGACGCCGACCGGCCCGGCCCACAGCACCCAGCGCACGATGATGATCATCGCCTCGCCGAGCGTCTGGAACACCTCGATCACGGTGCGGCCGCGCTCGGCAGGCAGGCGGGTGAGCGCAAAGCCGGTGAAGATGGCGAACACCACCAGCGGCAGGACGGCGTCCTCGGCGGCGGCCTTCACCGGGTTGGAGGGCGCAAGGCTCTTCACCCAGGCGACGAAGTCCGGCGTCGCCGCCTCGGCGGGCACGGCCTGGGCGCCGGCGCGCAGGGCCGCCGCGCCCTCGGCGCTGACCGGCCAGAGCGCCAGGACGCCGTGAACGAACACTAGGCTGAAGGCGCAGGCGAGCAGCAAGAGGCCGGCGAACCAGCCCACGGCGCGGGCGGCGAGCTTGCCCGTGGCCGCCGCGTCGGAGACCTGGGCGATGCCGGTGACCAGGACGGCGAAGATCAGCGGGATGACGGTCATCCGCAGGGCGTTCAGCCACAGCCCGCCGAACGCCTCGACCGACTCGATGACCCGGGCCACGCCCGCCCCGCCGTACGCCGCGCCCGCCGCGCCGATCGCCAGTCCCAGGACGAGGCCGATCAGCACGCGGACGCTCAGGGATTTGAAGATGCGCAACCACAGCCCTCCGGAAGAGGCGCGATCTGGCCCGCAACGGGCCTGCGCCGCAAGAGCCGAGCCGGGCTCAGCCCTGCAGGATCCGGCGGGTGGTCTCCTGGATGGCGCCGTAGCACTCGCAGGCGCAGGCCTCGATCCCCTCCCGGTCGAGGACGCGGATGCGGCCCCGCGAGTACGAGATGACGCCGCGGGCCTGGAGCTGCATGGCCACGCCCGTCACCGTGGTGCGCTGCACGCCCAGCATGATCGCCAGGTGCTCCTGGGTCAGCGGCAGGACGTCGGAATCCAGCCGGTCCTGGGTCAGCAGCAGCCACCGGCACAGCCGCTTCTCGGCCGGGTGCAGGGCGTTGCAGGCCGTCGAGCGCGCCGCCTGCAGCAGGCTGGCCTGCCCATGCTGGACGATGGCCCGGGTGAGCGCCGGGCTGTTCGCGGCCGCCGCCTGCAGCGTCGCGGTGGGCACGCGCCAGCAGTCGCCGCTCACCTGCACGATCATCCGCTCGAAGGCGATCCGCGAGCCGAGGCTGTGCAGGAGGCCGTAGCCGCCCTCCCGGCCCAGCGTGCGGCTCTCCACCTGGCCGCCGTCGCGCATCAGCACCACGACCGACAGGATGCAGTCGATCGGCAGGTAGACGTGCGACACCGGCTGGTCCGGCTCGGTCAGCGCGTCGTTCTGGCGCAGCGACAGGCGCTCCAGGGCCGGTTCGATGGCGGCCAGGTCGCGCGCGTCGAGGCTGTCGAGGAAGTGGTTGATGCGGCTCACCCGACCACAACGCCCCGCGGCGAGCGGCGTTCACCGGGGAACAGCCTGCCCCGTCGCCCGGTTGTGCCGGGCAGGTCCACGAGATGCATGAATCCAAGTCAGCCTACAGCGAACCGATGACGGCCGTTCCGGTGGAGGGCGAGGTGGTGATCCTCGGTCCCAAGGCCGTGGCGCTCTCCATGACGCCCGATGCCGCCGAGGAATCCGCCCGCCGTCTCATGGCCGCCGCCGCGCAGGCCCGCGGCCAGGTGCGGCAGGCCTAGGCGCTTCTCCCGCCTCCTCCCCCATTGGGGGAGGACGGGGTGCGTGGCGGGATCGGCTTAGGCGCGCCGCTGGTAGCGCATGGCAAGGGAGGCGCCCTCGGCGGGGTCGGCCTCGCGCAGGCGGTCGGCCACGTGGCTCAGGGCCTCGTCCTGGCCGGCGAAGCGGGCGATCTCCTCGCCCTCGCGGCGGACGATCCACTCGCCGGCGCTTTCCACGACTTCGAACTTCAACGCCGACGCTCCGGAAACCTGAGCGCCCGGTATGGGGATTGCTGCGCCGCAACAACAGGACGGAAGGTCGCAGGCCCGCGTCAGGGCGCCGCAGGCGCCGGCGCCTCCCGGATCGGGACGTCCACGTCGCAGACGGTGAACGCCGCGCCCTTCTCCCGCTTCAGGGCCGCCAGGCGCGCGGCGAAGGCGGGGCCGGCCGGGTCCAGCGCCTGCAGCCTCGGCCGCTCGGCCGGCGGCAGGTCGGCGGCGACGCGCACCTTCAGCATCAGGTCGGGGACCTTCGGCGGCTCGCCCACGGCGACCTTCAGCACCGCGCCCTGGCCCTGCACCACCCGGCCCCAGACCGTGTATTCGTGGTCCAGCCGCCGGGCCGGGGCGCGCATGAAGAAGATCTCGGAGTTGGCGGTCCCGGGATCGGCCTGCCGGCCCATGCCGGCCACGCCCGGGCAGTAGGCGCCCCAGCCGCGGATCCGCCCGTCCGGCAGCCGCACGCCGGCGAAGGGGACGGCGCCCACGAGGCCCTCGATCCCGTCGCTGCGCTCGACCACGATCGTGGCGGCCTCGGCGGGAATGCGGAACTGGAACTCCGGCGGCAGGTCGGGATGGGCCGAGGTCCCGCCGTCGCGGTTGTTCGGGTTGCCGGTCTGGGCGACGAAGCCGTCGATCACCCGGTGGAACTGCAGGCCGTCGTAGACGCCCTCGCGCGCCAGGGTCTTCACTCGCGCCACCGCCTGGGGCGCCATGGCGGGGGCCATCTCCACCACGACCCGCCCCTTGGTGGTCTCGATGACCAGCGCAGTCTCGGGGTCGAGGTCGCGCCAGTCGCCCGCGCCCATCAGTCCCACCGCCGCGATCGCCACGCCCAGCGTCCGAAGCATCCGCGCCTCCCCCTCTGCTCCGCGAACCATACGGCCGGGGCGGGGATTTGGAACCGCGGAAGGGGCGCACAGGGGCTCCCGCTCCCCTCTTCGTGCCCTTGGGGGTCTTCGTGTCGAAAGACGGCTCCGCCGTCGCCGCCCGCCTCCCCCTCGTCATCGCCCGGCTCGTCCGGGCGACCCAGCCTGATCCGGCGCCGTCCCCTCCTCCCCCGTCGGGGGAGGGGGACCATGCGCAGCATGGTGGTGGGGGCTGGCCGGCGGGCGCAGCGGATGGGGCAAGCCCCCTCCACCGCTTCGCGGTCCCCCTCCCCCGACGGGGGAGGAGGGGCGGCGCGCGCGGCGGCTCACGCGCACGGCGGCTCACGCACGAACGGGCGTGCGGCGGATGGAGCGGCGATGTCGGTAAGCTTGAGGAGCGCAGTTAACGGCCGGCTGCGTCCGGCGGCCTCCTCGCACGGAGGGGCCATAACGCCCGGGATGTCCCCGCCCCGCCACCGGCCCCCTCGCGGCCGGTATGGCTGGGGTCTTGAAAGGACCCCCGCCCGGGCTCAGGTCCGGGCGACGATCGCTTCCAGGGTCTGGACGCGGCTGTCCATGTCCTCGACCAGGCGGCGGGCCAGGTCGCGGACGCCGGGCGGATAGGCCTCGCCGCCCTCGGCGATCTCGGCGGCCATCTGCTCCACCTCGACGAGCTGGGCGGACAGCGCCTTGATGTGGTCCTTGGCGAGCTGCTTGGCCTCCTGCTGGAGGCGCCGCACGCGCTGGGCGACGGTCTCGGCCTTCGGAACGCTGGGACTGACTTTCAGGTCGTTGTCGGCGACCACGCTGAGAGACGGTGACATTCTCAAGTACCTCAAATCCCCAACCCAAGGTCTCGGGAAGACCCGCGTCCCACGACGGTCCGCTGGAAGGCCTTCCTCGCCTTGCTGCCCCAAAGTTACGTCCTGAGACAGCACAGGTTCCCTGTCAGCCGCATGAACGGCGCCAGTTAAGCCTGTTACCGGGCTAGGTGGGGATTTGTGGCCACGGTGTGTAGTTAAGGGGTGTGACTAACGTCACAGCGGAGGCGGGCAGGACGTGGCCTGTCCCCTCTCCCGCCATGGGGCGGACTGGCGCCTACCGCCGGCCCCGCCCTTTCCTGAACTGTTCCTGCTTTTCGGCGCGCGCTTCGGCGCGGACGCGTTTGACGGCGGCCTTGTCGCCGGTCTCGCCTTCGCCGGCGAGGGCGTCGGCGGCGAATTCGAGGTCGAGGAGCTTGAGGCGCTTGATCTCGTCGCGCAGGCGGGCGGCTTCCTCGAATTCGAGGTTGGCGGCCGCCTCCTTCATGCGGTTCTCGAGGTCGCGCAGGGTGGTCTTGAAGTTGTCGCCCAGGAACGGCTTGCCGTCCTCGGCCACGCCGACGGGGACGGTGACGCGGTCCTTCTCGTAGGGGCTGGCGAGGATGTCCTTGATCTGGCTCTTCACGCTCTCGGGCGTGATGCCGTGCTCGAGGTTGTAGGCCATCTGCTTCTCGCGCCGGCGCTGGGTCTCGGCCATGGCGCGTTCCATGGAGCCGGTGACGCTGTCGGCGTAGAGGATGACCCGGCCGTCCACGTTCCGCGCGGCGCGGCCGATGGTCTGGATCAGGGAGGTCTCCGAGCGGAGGAAGCCCTCCTTGTCGGCGTCGAGGATGGCCACGAGGCCGCACTCGGGGATGTCGAGGCCCTCGCGCAACAGGTTGATGCCCACCAGGATGTCGAAGGCGCCGAGCCGCAGGTCGCGGATGATCTCGATGCGCTCCAGGGTGTCCACGTCGGAGTGCATGTAGCGGACCCGCAGGCCCTGCTCGTGCATGAACTCCGTCAGGTCCTCGGCCATCTTCTTGGTCAGGACGGTGATCAGGCTGCGGTAGCCGCGGGCCGCCGTCTGGCGCACCTCGTCGATCACGTCGTCCACCTGGGAGAAGCCGTCCTTGCTGACCGGGCGCACCTCCACCGGCGGGTCGATCAGGCCGGTGGGGCGGATCACCTGCTCGGCGAAGACGCCGCCGGTCTTCTCCATCTCCCACGGGCCGGGGGTGGCCGAGACGTGGACGGTGTCCGGCCGCATGGCGTCCCACTCCTCGAACTTGAGCGGGCGGTTGTCGATGCAGGAAGGCAGGCGGAAGCCGAACTCGGCCAGGGTCCACTTGCGGCGGTAGTCGCCCCGGTACATGGCGCCGATCTGCGGCACCGTCTGGTGGCTCTCGTCCACGAACAGCAGGGCGTTGTCGGGGATGTACTCGAAGAACGTCGGCGGCGGCTCGCCGGGCCGGCGGCCGGTGAGGTAGCGGGAGTAGTTCTCGATGCCGGCGCAGGAGCCGGTGGCCTCGATCATCTCCAAGTCGAAGGTGGTGCGCTGTTCGAGGCGCTGGGCCTCCAGCAGCTTGCCGTTGGCGACCAGCCAGTCGAGGCGCTCCTTCAGCTCGACCTTGATCTGGTTGATGGCCTGGCGGAGCGTGGGCCTGGGCGTCACGTAGTGGCTGTTGGCGTAGATCTTCACGCCCTGCAGTTCGGCGGTCTTCTTGCCGGTCAGCGGGTCGAACTCGACGATCGCCTCGACCTCGTCGCCGAAGAGGCTGATGCGCCAGGCGCGGTCCTCGTAGTGGGCCGGGAAGATCTCGATGGTGTCGCCGCGGCGGCGGAACGTGCCGCGCTCGAACGCCTGGTCGTTGCGCTTGTACTGGAGGGCCACGAGGTCCCCCATCAGCTTCTTCTCGTCCACCCGGTCGCCGGGCTTCAGCTGGAAGGTCATGGCCGAGTAGGTCTCGACCGAGCCGATGCCGTAGATGCAGGAGACCGAGGCCACGACGATGACGTCGTCGCGCTCCAGGATCGCGCGGGTGGCCGAGTGGCGCATCCGGTCGATCTGCTCGTTAATCGAGCTGTCCTTCTCGATGTAGGTGTCGGTCCGGGGCACGTAGGCCTCGGGCTGGTAGTAGTCGTAGTACGAGACGAAGAACTCGACCGCGTTCTCGGGGAAGAAGCTCCTGAACTCGGAATAGAGCTGGGCGGCGAGGGTCTTATTGGGGGCGAGGATCAGCGCCGGGCGCTGCGTCTCCTCGATCACCTTGGCCATGGTGAAGGTCTTGCCCGAGCCGGTGACACCGAGCAGGACCTGGTCGTGCTCGCGGCCCTCCAGGCCCTCGACGAGCTCGCGGATCGCCTGCGGCTGGTCGCCGGCCGGCTGGTAGTCGGAGACGAGCTTGAACCGGCGGCCGCCCTCGCTCTTCTCCGGCCGCTCCGGACGGTGCGGCTTCCAGAGCAGCGGCATGGTGTTCTCGTCGTAGTCGAACGCCGCGGACATGTCCGAGACGCCGGCCGGGGCTGCTGTGCGGGGCATGGGGCGAAAGGTAGGCTCTGCAGGGTCTCTCCGCCACCCTAACGCACAGGCCTGCTGACAGGGCATGGCAGGAGGGTGGGCGCGCTACCCTGCCTGTCATCCCGGTTTCGCCGCAGGCGAAGACCGCGACCCACTGCGGCAGCGGGCTCGGGCGATCTCAGCCGCGCTGGGCGGCCGGCGGGGGCGATGATGGGTCCCGGTCTTCCGCTGCGCGGAAACCGGGATGACAAGCTGGGGGGCTCCGCAAGGCCCCCGCTCACGCCAGCAGGTCGCGGTAGTCCGGGCTGCGTTTCAGCCAGGCGGCGGCGTAGCCGCAGATGGGGACGATCCTCACCCCCGCGTCGCGGGCGCGGGCGCCGATGGCCTGCATCAGGCGACCCGAGGCCCCCGTGCCGCGCAGGGGCGGCGGGGCGAACACGTAGTCGATGTAGAGGGTCCCGTCCTTCAGGCGGTAGTCGGCGTAGGACGTGTGGCCCTGCTCATCCATCTCGTAGCGGTCGCCGGTGTCGCGCAGCTCGGCCATGGTGGTGGTCCTCCTTCGGGGGCTGAAACCCGCTCGCGCGGCGGATGGCTCCCGGACTAAGGTCCGGGCTCCACGGAGGAGATGCAAGATGCGCCGAACGCTGGCCCTGTCGCTGTCCCTGCTCGCCCTGGCCCCGCTAGGCCTGGCCGCCTGCCAGAAGAAGACCGAGACCGCCGAGGCGCCCGCCGCCCAGGCGCCCTCGGCCGCCCTGCCCGCCCCCGGCGCCGCCGCGCCGCCGGCCCGCAAGCCCGGCCTCTGGAGCCAGACGGTGACCACTGCCGGCATGAGCCAGACGATGAAGATCTGCTTCGACGAAGCCACCGACAAGCGGATGGCGGTCTATGGCCAGACGGTGGACCAGGACCGCTGCGAGAAGAGCGTGGTGACGCCGATCGCCGGCGGCTGGCGGTTCGAGAGCGTCTGCGACATGGGCTCGGGCGGCAAGGCGACGACCTCGGGCACGGCCACGGGCGACTTCGCCAGCCG
>Ga0268287_100171_pt1 | contig 38624 bp, 42 predicted proteins | sample MetcocultureR3M_FD_191348 | JGI IMG/M metagenome (GOLD analysis project Ga0268287, IMG submission 191348) | Soil microbial communities from Anza Borrego Desert, Southern California, United States - Methanotrophic co-culture R3-M | ecosystem: Environmental > Terrestrial > Soil > Desert | place... | reverse complement strand
CTCGCTCGTCTCGGCGGTCCTGGGCCTCGTGCTGCTCAAGATCTTCCGTCCCGAGCCGCCGCCGGCCCGCGCGGAGGGGGGCGACGCGGCCCCCTGACCCGCCGCCCGGGCGGGAACGGCGCCGCTGTCGTCGCGTTAGCGCCCGGGTCGGGACCCGAAGGAGCTTGCGATGAACAGCATCATCTATCTCGTCGGCCTGGTCGTCATCGTCCTGGCCATCCTGGGCTTCCTCGGCATCGCCTAGATGCCGGGGGTCTAGATGCCGGCGCGTCCCGGGCTCGCTTTCGGGCCGTCCAGGACCGCCTGAGCGCTCCGGCGGTTGCCGGGTGCCGCCCCGCGGCTTACGTGCCGTCGATGCCCGTCTCCCCAGCCTACCGACCCGACCCGAAGTTCCCGGCCCTCGGGCCGGAATTCGCCGACGCCGTGGCGGCGGCGCGCTTTCCCAAGACCCTCCTGCGCTACCGCAATGACCGGGCGGCCGCCACGGTCGGGCTGGAGACGCTGACCGACGCCGAGTGGCTCGCCCACTTCGGCCGCTTCGAGCCCCTGCCGGACAACATCGACCCGCCGCTGTCGCAGCGCTACCACGGCCACCAGTTCCGGGTTTACAACCCCGAGCTGGGCGACGGCCGCGGCTTCCTGTTCGCCCAGCTCCGCGAGGCGGGCAGCGGCCGCCTTCTCGACCTCGGCACCAAGGGCTCGGGCCAGACGCCCTGGTCCCGCTCGGGCGACGGGCGGCTGACGCTGAAGGGCGGGGTGCGCGAAGTGCTGGCCACCGCCATGCTGGAGGCCCTGGGCGTCCCCACCTCGCGCTCGTTCTCGCTGGTGGAGACGGGGGAAGAGCTGGTGCGCGGCGACGAGCCCAGCCCCACGCGCTCGGCGGTGCTGGTGCGCCTGTCCCACAGCCACGTCCGGTTCGGCACCTTCCAGCGCCATGCCTTCTTCGAGCGCGCCGACCGCATCCAGGCGCTCGTGGACCACGTGGTCGCCGAGTACTACCCGGAGCTGTCGGACGCCCCCGACCGGGCCGCCGCGCTGATGGCGGCGGTGACGGGGCGGGCCGCGCGGCTGACCGCCCGCTGGATGGCCGCCGGCTTCGTCCACGGCGTGCTGAACACCGACAACATGAACGTCACGGGCGAGAGCTTCGACTACGGCCCCTACCGGTTCCTGCCGCGCTCGGACCCCAACTTCACGGCGGCCTATTTCGACCATGCGGGGCTCTACGCCTTCGGCCGCCAGCCCGAGGCGGTGTTCTGGAACCTGCAGCAGCTGGCCGGGTGCCTGACGTTCGTGACCGGCCAGGATCCGCTGGTGGAGGCGCTGAACGGCTTCGCCGCCGCCTACCGCTCGGAGCTGACCGGCGCGATGCTGATGCGGCTTGGGCTGAAGAGCCGCGGGGATGAGGCCGACGTCGCGCTGGTGCAGGCGGCGTTCAAGGCGCTGGCGGCGGGCGGCGAGCGGCTGCGCTGGGAGCCGTTCTTCTTCGACTGGTTCTGCGGGCGCGCGCCCGACGGGCCGCGGGCCGACCTCTACGCCGGAGAGGACTTCGCCGATTTCCGCGCGGCGGTGGCGGGGTTCGAGGCCGAGCGGCCGGAGCGGCTGGAGCATCCCTACTTCCGGCGCGCCGAGCCCCAGGAGCTGCTCTACGACGAGATCGAGGCGATCTGGGCGCCCATCGCCGGAGCCGACGACTGGGCCCCGTTCCAGGCCAAGCTGGCGGCGATCGAGACGGCGCGCGAGGCGTGGGGGCTCAGCTAGGTCGGCTCGCGGGCTTCGGTCGGTCGTCAAAGCCCATCTCCCGCCGCAGGTCCGCCGGCGTGATACCGCGGGCGCGGAGTTCGCGCAGCGTCTCGGACCGGTCCCGCTTGGCGTAGCGGCGCCCGTCCGGGCCGGTCAGCAGCCGGTGGTGCCGGTAGACCGGCGTCGGCAGGCCGAGCAGGGCCTGCAGCAGGCGCTGGACGTGGGTGGCCTCGAACAGGTCCTCGCCGCGGACCACGTGGGTGATCCCCTGCAGCGCATCGTCGAACACCACGGCCAGGTGGTAGGCCACGCCCACGTCCTTGCGGGCCAGCACCACGTCGCCGCCCAGCTCGGGCCGGGCCTGCACCACGCGCGGCTCGCCCGAGCCTTCCTCGACGAAGGTCAGGGCGCCGAAACCGCCCAGCGCGCGGGCCGCGGCGTCCAGCGACAGGCGCCAGGCGAAGGGCTCGCCGGCCGCCAGGCGCCGGGCCTCCTCGCCCCGCGGCAGGGGCGCGCCGCGGAACACCTCCATCGCCCCGTGCGGAGCGCGGGCGATCTCCTGCGCCACCTCCTTGCGGGTGCGGAAGCAGCGGTAGAGCAGGCCGGCGGCCTCAAGCCTTTCCAGGGCGCCCTGGTAGTCGTCCAGGTGCTCGGACTGGCGGCGCACCGGCGTCTCCCACGCGAGCCCCAGCCAGGCCAGGTCCTCGTAGATGGCGGCCTCGTACTCGGGCCGGCAGCGGGTGGCGTCGATGTCCTCGATGCGCAGCAGGAACCGGCCGTCCACCACGCGCGCGGCCTCGTGGGCGGTCAGCGCCGAGAACGCGTGGCCGCGGTGCAGCAGGCCGGTCGGCGAGGGGGCGAAGCGGGTGACGAACACCGCCCGGCGTCTAGCAGTCGCGGTGCGCCGAGGGGAACAGGCCCACGTGGTTCAGCACCGCCTCGAAGAACGCCCGCTCGCCGCCGAGCTGGGCCTTGAACGGCTCGAACTGCTTGAAGCCGGCCATCTCGGCCAGGCCGTGGGCGGCGCACCAGGAGGCGATGGTGGCGAGCTCCAGGTCCGGGCCGGCCTGCGGGTCGGCGCCGTGCTCGATCATGGTGTCGCGCACCATGCAGTAGGCGCTGTCCCCCGACCCGTCGTGGGTCTCGATCGGCAGGGCCTCCTTGTCGCGCGCGGCGTCGTACATCACCCGGTAGAGGGCCGGGTGCTCGCGCGCGAAGCAGACGTAGGCGATGCCCAGGGCGGTGAGCTGCTGGCGGCCTTCCACGCCGCCCTTGGCCTCGGACATCGCCGCGTGCAGCATCTCCCAGCCCTCGTGGGCCACGGCGTCCAGCAGCTCGGACTTGTCCTTGAAGTGGTGGTAGGGGGCGGCCGGGCTGACGCCGGCCTCGCGGGCCACCGCCCGGAGAGAGAGGGCGCTGGGCCCCTCGGATTCCAGCAGCCGGCGGGCGGCCTCGACCAGCGCGCGGCGGAGGTCGCCGTGGTGGTAGGGCCGGGGCTCGGCGCTGTGAGCTTCTCTCATCGGCTCCACCATAAAACTGCATCTGGACGGTGTAAAGATCGCCTTGACTCCGCGGCGACCGACGTTATCTTAGCGTTGTTCAAATAACAAAACGCCCCCGTTCCCGAAAGGGTCCGCCCGGAAGGGATCCAAGGGGGTTCAAACTGAAAGGTGTGTGTCATGTCTCTCGCTGGCTTCGAACGCTACTTCGACCGTCTGGCCCCGGTGTTCCTGCTGTTCCTCGGCTTCACCGCCGCCGCAGCCACGGCCACCCTGGGCGCCTAAGGGTCTCCCCACCCTTCATGACGCAACAGAAGGGCCCCCTCGCCGGGGCCCTTCTTCGTCGCGGCCGCCGCCCGCCTCCATCTCGCGGGGAGGGGTGTGCAAAAGCGCATAGCGGCGCGGCGCAATCAACTATCTGAGCAGCGTTCGGATTGTGCTATCTGAACATCGTCCAGATGAAAGGCGGTCTCGACGGGAGGCCGCCGGAACCGAGCAGAAAAGGAGAAGCGCGATGTCGTTCCGAATGAACCGAATCCTCGACGTGGTCGTCTCGTTCGCGGTCGTGGGCCTGGCCCTGACGATCGCCGGCGCCACCGCCGCCCTCGGCGCCTAAGCGTGCGCCGCGGCGGGGCCTCGCCCGCGCTCCCGGCGGGCGGGGCCCAAGGCGCCCCGAACCTTCCCGGGGACAGCCGTCGTGGAGCTGTCGTCGAATCGGGCCTATAGTTTCGCCAATACCGCAGCTTCCAACGTGAGGGTCGTGTCTTCAGTCCCAAGTTGGTCGTCATAGGTCTCCGCGTCGGGAGGTCCCGCCATGCAGGTGCTTAGGCATCCGCCGTCGGGCTGGCCCTGTCTCGTGCTGAACGCGGACTTCAGGCCCCTGAGCTACTATCCCCTGTCGCTGTGGCCGTGGCAGGAGGTCATCAAGGCGGTCTTCCTCGACCGCGTGGACGTGGTCTCCACCTACGACCAGGTCATCCACTCCCCCTCCTTCGAGATGAAGCTGCCGAGCGTGGTGTCGCTGAAGCACTACGTGGCCCAGGACCGGCCCCCGGCCTTCACCCGCTTCAACCTCTTCCTGCGCGACAGCTTCACCTGCCAGTACTGCACCGCGGGCGAGGAGCTGACCTTCGACCACGTGATCCCGCGCTCGCGGGGCGGGCGCACGACCTGGGAGAACATCGTCACCGCCTGCGCGCGCTGCAACCTGACCAAGGGCGGCCGCACCCCGCACGAGGCGCACATGCACCCGCGCATGAAGCCGCGCCGGCCCACCGCCTACGAGCTGCAGGAGCGCGGCCGCAGGTTCCCGCCGCACCACCTGCACGAAAGCTGGCTGGACTACCTCTACTGGGACATCGAGCTGGAAGCGTAGGGCGGCGCCTATTTGCGGCCGAACTGGCCCGAGATCACTCCACCCAGGATCAGGCCCACCAGCCGGCTCTCTTCGTCGCAGCCTGCGGCGATGGTCTCCGCCTCCTTGCGGCTGGCGGTGAGGTCGCGATCCACGAACATCAGCCGCCGAAAGGCGTTCGATATCCGGTCGGCCGCGTTGCCGCCGGGCTGGATTTGCGAGGCCTCGGCGACCTCGGCGGCGACCGTGCTCAGGTAGGGGAAGGTGAGGCAGGCGTCCAGTCGGCGGGTCCGGACCAGCTCGCGCAGCGCCAGGTCGTAGGGCAGGTCCAGGCGCTCGAAGGCGTCCAGGGCCGCCAACACACGCGCCTTAGAGCGGCCGTTCACCACATAGGCCGAGGCGGCGGCGAAGCGGACCGTAGCAAGGTCGATGACGCGGATGCGGTCCTCGGCCGCCAGCCCCGGGCGGTTCTTGGCGAGGCCGATCCAGAGGCCGGGGTCCGCCAGGACCGCATCGACGAACAGCAGGTCCCAGCCGTCGCCCGGCGGCAGGCGGTGGGCGGCGAACGCCCGCGGCGACAAGCGCACGTCGTCCTCCAGCACCAGCAGCGGCGCCTCGCCGTCGTGGTGCGCGGCTATGGCCTCACGGTGGCTCTTGAAGCAGGCCTTCTCGGCGGGGCGGGCGTTTCCGGGAAGGCCGGCGGCGGCCGCGGCCGTCACCGCCTCGAAGCGCGCCGGCTCGATCCCCGGCGGAGCCACGTCGGCGAGATGCCGGTCCATCCAGGCGCGGCGCTCCTGGGCGTCGGCCAGGTTGATATAGACGCAGCGCATCGACCCGTCGCCCGAGGCTACCGGAACACCCAGATGCCGCCGGTGAGGCCCGCCGGGGCCTCCGCCAGGCCGCGGATCTCGAGCCGCGCGTGGCGCGCGCCGCACAGGCAGCGCAGCCGGTCCTCCAGCTCGTCCAGGTTCTGCCGGCCGAGGCCCTGGGCCAGCCAGGGGCGCGGATCGACCATCGCCTCGCGGCCGCAGCCGCACAGCGCCCACAGGCTGCGGCGGGCGGCGGTGGCGCGCGCCAGCCGCGGTTCGCCGAAGGCCAGGTCCAGCGCCTGGTGCATCATTCCGTCCGCCATGACCATCTCCACATCCTCCAGGGCTCTAGGCGAACAAAAGCAGAACTTCGACGGGCGCGCGACTCCGCGGGAGCTGTGGTCGCGAGGGCGCGCAACCCCGCGTAGGCGCAGGCTTTGAGGACGGCAGAAGGCGGGCGATTCCGGGCTGGCCGCAACGCGTGCGGGGCCGCAGGCTGTGGACGCCCAGACCTTCCCTAGGCCTTCCCCAGGACCTTCCCTAGACCTTCTCGGAGAGCTTGATGGCGGCGCGGCAGCCGGTGCGGATCACCGCGGCCAGCAGACCGTAGCCTGGCGCCTCGCGGGCGCCTTCCTCGACCGCGATGTCGCGGTGGGCCAGTTCCTCGTCGCGGAACTTCGACAGCTCGGCGGCGAGCTCGGGGTCGCGCTCGGACAGTTCGGCGATCTGGCCGGCGTAGTGCTCCTCGATCACGGTCTCGACCGCCTCGGTGCAGGCGTGGGCGGCCTTCTCGCCCATGAGGGCGGTGCCGGCCCCCAGGGCGAAGCCGGCCAGCCGCCAGACGGGCGTCATGGCGGTGGGACGCACCCGGTGCTCGGTCAGCAGCCGGTCGAAGCGGGCCAGGTGCTCGGCCTCGTGGCCCTCCATCTCGGCGAGCTGGCCGGCGATGCGCTCCTTGCCGGGCGCCTGGCCCAGCACCGCGCGCTGGCCGCGGTAGATGTGGACGGCGCCCAGCTCGCCGGCGTGGTCGACGCGCAGGATCTCGGCGAGGCGGGCCTTAACGGCGCCGCGGCCCGGCCGAGGAGGAATCGGCTTGTCGCTCATCGCTTGGACCTCTCGCGCAGGGCGGCCATGACGCTCAGCGCCACAAGGCCCAGAGAGATCAGAGCGTTCCATCCGGCCATCGACAGGCCGGCGAAGACCCAGGGCGCCTCGTCGCAGGCCGGCGGACGGACCCTCGCGCCGGCGAGGAAGTCGGACAGGGCTGCAGCGTCCACGCCGCCGCCGGCCGAGGCGCAGGCGGTGGGGCCCGGCCAGAACTTCCACTCCGCCCCGGCGTGGTAGACGGCGATCCCGACGCCGACGGCGAAGACGAGGCCCAGCACCCAGCAGGTGGCCTCGCGCCAGCGCGGGCCCCCGGGCAGGCGCACGATGGCCATGAAGATCACGCCGAGGGCGATCGCCACCCAGTAGACCTCGCGCTGGCGCAGGCACAGCGTGCAGGGCGCATAGCCGCCGAAGGTCTGGAAGGCGTGGGCGATGGCCAGCATGGCCGCCGAGGCCAGCACCGCGCAGAGCCGCCAGCGATCGAGGAGGGGGGCGAGGAGCGTCATCGGCGCGGATAGAACCCCAAACAGGGCTTCACATGAAGACCTTCAGCGCCACGAAGCCGCCGACGATCAGCAGGAGCAGGATGATGGAATAGAGATTCAGCCGCCGCTCGAACTCCTGGAGCATGGCCGGGCCCAGGTACTTGAGCACCGCCGCCACGGCGAAGAACCGCAGGCCCCGGGTCAGGACCGAGGCCCAGATGAACGTGAAGAGGTCGAAGCGGGCGAAGCCGGCGGTGATGGTGACGAGCTTGTAGGGGATGGGCGTGGCGCCCTTCACCAGGATCACCCACAGGCCCCACTGGTCGAACCAGTGCTGGAACTCGGCCTGGCCCTCGGGGTGGCCGAACACCTTGAGGATGAACAGGCCCACCGGCTGCAGGTAGACGCCGATGGCGTAGCCCAAGAGCCCGCCCAGCACCGAGGCGATGGTGCAGATGCCGGCGTAGACGAACGCCTTGTCGCGCCGGGCCAGCACCATCGGCCCCAGCATCACGTCCGGCGGGATCGGGAAGAACGAGCTTTCGGCGAAGGAGACGGCGGCCAGGGCGGCGGGCGCGCGGCGGGAGCGGGCGAGCGCCATCACCCAGTCGTAGAGTTTGCGGAACATGCGCGATCCAGGCGGGGATTCGGACGTTCTCGCTAGCAGGCGGCCGGGCGCTTGTCTCGGCCCGTCGTCGAACGCCCTTCGCCGGGTGCTGGCGCGAACTGGTTTCACTTGATACTAGTTCGCCCAAGGAGATTGGCCATGAACATCCAGACGAAGCCCCCCAGGGAGAGCGCCGGGCAGAGCGCCTCGCGCGACCTCTTCGAAAATCCCCTCGGCACCGACGGGTTCGAGTTCGTCGAGTTCACCTCGCCCGAGCCCGAGCGGCTGAAGACCCTGTTCGAGCTGATGGGCTTCACGGCGGTGTCCAAGCACCGCTCGAAGAACGTGCTGCGCTTCCGCCAGGGCGACATCAACTTCATCCTGAACATGGAGCCCGAAGGCCAGGCCGCCGAGTTCCGCGCCGCCCACGGGCCCTCCGCCAACGCCATGGCCTTCCGCGTGCGCGACGCCGCCAAGGCCTTCCAGATGGCTCTCGAGCGGGGCGCCAAGCCCGTGCAGGGCCCGGTCGGCCCGATGGAGCTGAACATCCCCGCCATCGAGGGGATCGGCGGCTCGAACCTCTATCTGGTGGACCGCTACGGCGCGCAGGAGATCTACGACGTCGACTTCGTGGCGATCCCGGGCGCCGAGGAGGCGATGTCGCGCAACAGCGTCGGCCTGACCTACCTCGACCACCTGACCCACAACGTCCACCGCGGCCAGATGGCCAAGTGGGCGGACTTCTACGAGCGCATCTTCAACTTCCGCGAGATCCGCTACTTCGACATCGAGGGCAAGCAGACCGCCCTGGTCTCCAAGGCCATGACCAGCCCGTGCGGCAAGATCCGCATCCCGCTCAACGAGAGCCAGGACGAGCACTCGCAGATCGAGGAGTTCCTGAAGGACTACAAGGGCGAGGGCATCCAGCACGTGGCGCTGGGGACCGACGACATCTACCACGCGGTCGAGACCATGCGGGACCGCGGCGTCCGCTTCCAGGACACCATCGACACCTACTTCGAGGGCATCGACGCGCGCATCCCCGGCCACGGCGAGGACGTCCAGCGCCTGCAGGCCGACAAGATCCTCATCGACGGCGCCCCGACCGAGGGCCAGGGCCTGCTGCTGCAGATCTTCACCGAGAACATGATCGGCCCGATCTTCTTCGAGCTGATCCAGCGCAAGGGCAACGAAGGTTTCGGCGAAGGCAACTTCAAGGCCTTGTTCGAAAGCATCGAACTCGATCAGATCAGGCGAGGGGTGTTGCCCGGCAAGGAGTCCTGATGCGCGCGTTCGGTGTCGTTGCGGCGGTTGTGATGGTGATGATGGCGGGCGCGTCCCAGGCCCAAACCCAGTCGAAGCCCAAGTGGGCGCTGGTGGTGCACGGCGGCGCCGGCGTCATCGAGCGGAAGGACCTGACGCCCGAGCAGGACAAGGCCTATCGCGCGGCGATGACCAAGGTCGCGCAGACCGGCGCGGCGGTCCTGGAGAAGGGCGGCTCGGCGCTGGACGCCATCGAGGCGGCCATCCACCTCCTGGAGGACGACCCACTGTTCAACGCCGGCAAGGGCGCGGTCTTCACCGCCGAGGGCCGCAACGAGCTGGACAGCTCGGTGATGGACGGCAAGACGCTGAAGGCCGGGGCGGTGGCGGGCGTCACGACCGTCCGCCATCCGATCTCGCTGGCGCGTGCGGTGATGGAGAAGTCGCCGCACGTCATGCTGATCGGCGAGGGCGCAGAGACCTTCGCCCGCACCCAGCAGCTGGAGATGGTCGAGCCCTCCTTCTTCTTCACCGAGCGGCGCTGGCAGGGCCTGGAGAAGGCGCTGAAGGCGCAGGGCCTGCCCGTGCCCGCCCGCCCGGCCGGCGCGCCGCAGGCCGCGGCCGGCGCCGATGACCTCGCGCACGACGAGGACGGCGGCCGCAACGCCGCCCTGATGGACCTGGGCAAGAAGTTCGGAACCGTCGGCGTCGTCGCCCTGGACTCCCGGGGGAACGTGGCGGCCGGCACCTCCACCGGCGGCACCACGGCCAAGCGCTGGGGCCGGGTGGGTGACGCCCCGATCATCGGCGCCGGCACCTACGCCTCGAACGAGTCCTGCGCGGTCTCGGCGACGGGCACGGGCGAGTACTTCATCCGCCTGACGGTGGCGCGCGAGGTCTGCGCCCTGGTCGAGCACAAGGGCCTGTCGCTGCAGGCCGCCGCCGACGAGGTGATCCAGAAGAAGCTGACCGCCCTGGGCGGCGACGGCGGGATCATCGCCGTGGCCCCGGACGGCCAGATGGCCTGGAGCTTCAACACCTCGGGCATGTACCGGGCCCGCGTGGCCGACGGCCAGCCGCTGCAGGTGGGCATCTACAAGGACGATCCGTGATGGCGAAGGGCGACTGGATCCCGGTTCGGGCCGCCGAGGGCGTCCACTCCAAGCAGGCGCACGCCGACCTGCCCGAGGGCACCTACGAGCGCGAGATCTCGAAGGAGGGGTTCTTCGGCCCGGCCGCCTTCCTGCATCACCGTAACCCGCCGACCGGCTGGGTGAAGTTCGAGGGGCCGCTGCGGCCCCGGGCCTTCGACCTCGTCCGGCTGAACGCGGCCGAGCCCTCGCCGTGGGCGGCGGGCGTGGTGCTGCACAACGGCGCCTGCGAGGTGCGGTTCTGGAAGCTGGACGCGCCGATGCCGGCCCTGGCCCGCAACGCCGACGGCGACCAGCTGCTGTTCGTCCACGACGGCGAGGGCGAGCTCTTCTGCGACTACGGCCGCCTGCGCTTCCGCGCCGGCGACTACCTCTACCTGCCGCGCGGGACCATGTGGCGGCTGAACCCGGCGACGCCGCTGGCCGTGCTGATGGTCCAGGCCACCAACACCCACTTCCGCCTGCCCGACCGGGGCCTCCTGGGCGGCCACGCCCAGTTCGACCCGGCGCTGCTGGAGACGCCGGTCCTCGACGCCGCCTTCAAGGACCACCAGAACGTGCCCGGCGAATACCGGGTCGAGATCAAGAAGCGCGGCCAGGTTTCGGTGGTCACCTATCCGTTCAACCCGCTGGACGCGGTGGGCTGGCACGGGGACCTGGCGCCGGTGCGGCTGAACGTGCGCGACATCCGGCCGATCATGAGCCACCGCTACCACGTGCCGCCGTCGGCCCACACGACCTTCGTCTCGGACCGCTTCGTGGTCTGCACCTTCGCCCCGCGGCCCTTCGAGAGCGACCCCGGGGCGCTGAAGGTGCCGTTCTTCCACAACAACGACGACTACGACGAGGTGCTGTTCTACCACGCCGGCGACTTCTTCAGCCGCGACCACATCGAGGCCGGGATGATGACCTTCCACCCGTCGGGCTTCACCCACGGGCCGCACCCGAAGGCGCTCAAGAACATGCTGGTGCAGCCCAAGCCCGCCACCGACGAGTACGCGGTGATGATCGACACCCGCGATCCGCTGGACGTGGGCGAGGCGGCCGCCTCGGTGGAGAACCCCGCCTACGTGGACAGCTGGAAGAGCCCATGAGCGCGCCGCAGGCTATCGACATCGCCGCCAAGTTCGCCGCCTTCGACGACCACTGGCGGCCCAGGATCGCCGCCCAGGCCAACGGCCAGGACATCCGGCTGGTGAAGACCAAGGGCGTCTTTCCCTGGCACAGCCATCCGGACGCCGAGGAGGTGTTCCTGGTCTTCAAGGGCCGCTTCCGGGTCGAGTACCGCGACCGCGCCGTGGAACTGGGGCCGGGCCAGATGACGGTCGTCCCGCGGGGTGTGGAGCACCGCACCGCCTCGGACGAGGAGGCCGAGGTGATGATCTTCGAGCCGTCCGAGGTCGTGAACACGGGGGACGCCGCGGCGTCGGCCTTCACGGCGCCGGCCGGCGTGCGCGTCTGACCGTGACCCGCGGGGAGGACCTGACGGCCGCCGCCCGCGACGAGCTGGACCGCGCCTGCACCCTCGACTGGGGACAGATCGCCCGCCACACGCCCTGGGGCGACACCTTCGAGGGCTTCACCCCCGACGGCCGCGAGGTCTGCTTCGAGCGGGCCTACCTGTGGGACGGCGAGCCCGGCTCGGACATCCGGGTCGAGGTCACGGTCTACGAGCCGCAGGACTACGAGGCAGGCGTGAAGCTCACCCGCGCGATCCCGCGCGATCCTTTCGACATCCGGAGTGTGTAGAATGAAGCTCGCCTCGCTGAAGGGCGGCCGCGACGGGCGGCTGGTGGTCGTCTCCAACGACCTGGCCTGGTTCACCCCGGCCGACCGGATCGCTCCGACCCTGCAGGCGGCGCTGGACGACTGGGAACGCTGCGAGCCCGAGTTGCGGGGCTTGGCCGAAAGCCTGGAGCACGGATCGGTCCCGCGCGAGCGCTTCCACGAGCACGACGCGGCCAGCCCCCTGCCGCGCGCCTACCAGTGGGCCGACGGCTCGGCCTATGTGAACCACGTCGCCCTGGTGCGGCAGGCCCGCGGGGCCGAGATGCCCGAGAGCTTCTGGACCGATCCCCTGATGTACCAGGGCGGCTCGGACGGGTTCCTGGGCCCGCGCGATCCGATCCCGCTGCGGGACGAGGCCTGGGGCTGCGACCTCGAGGCCGAGGTGGCGGTGGTCACCGGCGACGTGCCGATGGGGGCGAGCCGGGAGGAGGCCCTGGCGGCCATCCGCCTCGTGATGCTGTGCAACGACGTCAGCCTGCGCAACCTGATCCCCGCCGAGCTGGCCAAGGGCTTCGGCTTCTTCCAGTCCAAGCCCGCGTCCGCCTTCTCGCCCGTGGCGGTGACCCCCGACTCGCTGCCGAACTGGCGGGACGGCAAGCTGCACGGGGCGCTGGAGGTGGAGCTGAACGGCAAGCCGCTGGGCTGCGCCGACGCGGGCGTCGACATGACCTTTGACTTCGGGACCCTCGTGGCCCACGCCGCCAGGACCCGCAGCCTCTGCGCCGGCACGATCATCGGCTCGGGCACGGTGTCGAACCGCGGCCCCGACGGCGGCCCCGGCAAGCCGATCATGGACGGCGGGGTGGGCTATTCGTGCCTGGCCGAGGTGCGGACGATCGAGACGATCCGCGACGGCAAGCCCTCGACCCCGTTCCTGAAGGCGGGCGACATGGTCCGCATCGAGATGGTGGATTCCCGGCGGCACAGCATCTTCGGCGCCATCGAGCAGGAGGTCGCCACGGCATGAGCGTTCACCGCCAGGATCCCGCCGGCCGGGCCGGTGAGGACGCCGGGAACGACGCGGGGCTGAAGCTGGACGCCTACCTGCCGTACCGGCTGTCGGTGGCGTCGAACGCGGTGTCGGGGCTGATCGCGCGGGCCTACCAGGACCGGTTCGGCCTGACGATCCCGCAGTGGCGGCTGGTCTGCGTGCTGGCCGAGGACGGCGGCCTGACCCAGGGCCAGATCGTCGCCCGCACGGTGATGGACAAGGTGACGGTGAGCCGGGCGGCCCAGGGGCTGGTCAAGCGCCGGCTGGTCGGCCGGGCCGAGCACCACGCCGATGGGCGCAGCCACGTGCTGGACCTGACCGCCGAAGGCCGGCGGCTCTACGCCGAGATCGCGCCGCTGGCGCTGGCCTACGAGGCGGCGCTGATCGCCGGGCTCGCACCCGACGAGGTCGCGCTGCTGAAGCGGCTGCTCGCGCGGCTGCAGACCGCCGCGGGCGCGCTGGCCGGCGACGCGGTCGCAGGTCCGCCGGCGTAGGCGCGCAGATCGGCGACGGAGAGGGCCGGTCCCCGGCTCTCCTCAGGCTTGAACCCAAGCCCTCTCCGGGCCGGCCCGGCAGGCGATGCGCCGGCCTAGTGGACCATGGCCTCGGTGCGGACGCCCCACCGATGGGAGCCTTCGCCGAACGGAAGGTGGAAGCCGAACGCGGCCCGCTTCCGCTCGTCGCGCCAGTACTCCTCGAAGGAGATGATGAGCGCGGATTGCAGCTCCTCGGGGATTTGACGGACATCGTGGCCCAGGCTGCGGGCCACTTGCTCGATCACCAGCGTCCGGTGCGCTTCGCCGCCGAACGACAGGAGGACCTCACGGACGCGCTTCGCCAGGGTTTCCTTCCTGGCGAACGGCTTTTTGCCGTTGCTGACGTCGTGGGTGCTTTCAGGCGTCTTCTGCATGACGCTCGCACGCTGACACGCACTCGTTTATCGGCCGGTTAAGCGGCACGGCGAACAGATGGTTAATTTCGCGCGGGGGTTGCGGCCCTCGCGCACCCCCTGAAAGGCCTAGCCGGCGCCCAGCGCCACCGCCACGTGATAGACGACGAGCGAGGCCAGATAGGCCAGGGCGACCATGTAGGCGAACATCACGCCCATCCAGGTCCAGGAGTTGGTCTCGCGCTTCACGACGCCCAGGGTCGCCACGCACTGGGGCGCGAAGACGTACCAGGCCAGGAACGACAGGCCGGTGGCCAGCGACCAGTGCTCGGCCAGCCGCGCGCCCAGGGCGCCGACGTTCGCCTCGGCGTCGCCCACGGCGTAGACCGTGCCGAGGGCCGCCACCGCCACCTCGCGGGCCGCGAAGCCGGGGATCAGGGCCACGACCATCTGCCAGTTGAAGCCGATCGGCGCGAACAGCGGCTGGATCGCCTGGCCGATCATCCCGGCGAAGCTGTAGTCGATGGCCGGCAGCGCGGCGTTCGGCGGCGGCGACGGGAAGGTCGACAGGAACCACACCAGCACCATCAGCGGCAGGATGATCCGGCCCGCGCGGCTGAGGAAGATCTGCGCCCGCAGCAGCAGGTTGCGCGCGACGCTCTCGGCCGAGGGCAGCTTGTAGGTGGGCAGCTCCATCAGGAACGGCTCGACCGCCCCGCGCCAGAACACCCGGCGGATCACGAACGAGACGAGCAGCGCGCTGGCGATGCCGGCGGCGTAGAGGCCGAACATCACCAGGCCCTGCAGGTTCAGGCCGGGGCCCACCGTCCGGTCGGGGATGAAGGCGCCGATGATCAGGGTGTAGACGGGAATCCGCGCCGAGCAGGTCATCAGCGGGGCCACGAGGATGGTGGTCAGCCGGTCGCGCTTCTGGTCGATGACGCGGGCGGCCATGATCCCCGGGATCGCGCAGGCGAACGCCGACAGCAGCGGGATGAAGGCGCGGCCGTGCAGGCCGGCGCCGCCCATGATCCGGTCCATCAGGAAGGCGGCCCGGGCCATGTACCCGAAGTCTTCCAGCAGGATGATGAAGAAGAACAGGATCAGGATTTGGGGCAGGAAGACGATCACGCTGCCGACGCCGGCGATCAGGCCGTCGACGAGGAAGCTCTGCAGCAGCCCGTCGGGCAGCACGGCGGCGAGGCCCTCGCCCAGGGCGGCGAAGCCGGCCTCGATGAGGTCCTGCGGCGGCCCGGCCCAGCTGAACACCGCCTGGAACATGACGAACAGCAGGGCCAGCAGGATGGCCAGGCCCGCCACGGGATGCAGCAGCACCGCGTCGATGCGCCCGGTCAGGGTGTCGGGCCGCTCGGGCGGGCGGACGTAGGTCTTCAGGATCCGCTGGGCCTCGCGGTGGGCGGCGCGGATCTCGGCGGCGGTCGGCTCGCGCCAGACGTTGGCGTGGGGGACGGCCCCCTCTTCGATCAGCGCCTCGGTCCGGGCCACGAGGTCGTCGATCCCGCGCTTGCGGGTGGCGACCGTGGTGACGATCGGGCAGTCCAGCTCGCGGCGCAGGCCGTCCAGGTCGATGCGCAGGCCCTGGCGCTGGGCGATGTCGTACATGTTGAGCGCCAGCACCATCGGCCGGCCGACGGCCTTCAGCTCCAGGATCAGGCGCAGGACGAGGCGCAGGTTGGTGGCGTCGGCCACGGCCACGACCACGTCGGGCGCCTGCTCGCCGGCCAGCCTGCCCAGCACGGCGTCGCGGGTGACCGCCTCGTCGGGGCTGCGGGCGCGCAGGGAGTAGGTGCCCGGCAGGTCCAGGATCGACAGTTTGCGGCCGTGGGCGGTGGTGACGAAGCCCTCCTTCCGCTCGACCGTGACGCCGGCGTAGTTGGCCACCTTCTGGTGGTTGCCGGTGAGGGCGTTGAAGAGGGCCGTCTTGCCGGTGTTGGGATTGCCGACCAGGGCGATACGCGCCGGACGGAGCACGGTGTCGCTCATTCCGGCCGCGCGTCCAGCCGCACCCACACGTCCTCGGCGTCGCGCCGGCGCAGCGCCACGCGCATGTCGTCCAGCCGCACGGCGATGGGGTCGCGCCCGACCAGGCCCTCGTGCAGCACCTCGATGCGCGCGCCCTCGACGAAGCCGAACTCCAGCAGGCGGCGCTGCAGCTCGTCGATGCCCACGCCGTGGTCGGCGGGATGGCTCTCGGCGCGGACGTCGGCGATCACCCCGGCGTCGCCCGGCCGGGCGGCCGACAGCCTCAGGAGCCGGCCCTCGGCGGGCGCCGCCTGCGCGGCGCGTCCCTCGGACGTCCTTTCGACGGCCATGTCGTACATCGGCGATCCGTCCCGACCTGCGGAATTGAGAACGATTATCAGTTAGAGCCTGGCGGCCCCGGCTGCAAGGCTTCGTGTCGCCGCAGGGCGCGAAACCCTTCCTTGGCGAACCCGCCGGACCCCGGCTAGATAGCCGCCGCACGCGGGCGTGGCGAAACTGGTAGACGCACGGCACTCAAAATGCCGCGACTTCGGTCATGTCGGTTCGATTCCGACCGCCCGCACCACCTCTCCCCAAAGGATCGGAGCCTCAGGGGCCTAAGGGCGCCTCAGGCGGGCTCGAGGCGCTTGCGTGCGACGAGGTCGTCCACCACCCCGGGGTCGGCCAGGGTCGAGGTGTCGCCGAGGTTGGCGGTGTCGCCCTCGGCGATCTTGCGCAGGATGCGGCGCATGATCTTGCCCGAGCGGGTCTTGGGCAGGCCGGGGGCCCACTGGATCACGTCGGGCGTGGCGATGGGACCGATCTCGCGCCGCACCCAGTCCACCAGCGCCTTCTCCAGCGCCGGGCCGGGCTGCTCGCCGGCCTTGAGGGTGACGTAGCAGTAGATCCCCTGACCCTTCACCTCGTGCGGGAAGCCGACCACCGCGGCCTCGGCCACCTTCGGATGCGCGACGAGGGCGCTCTCCACCTCGGCCGTGCCCAGCCGGTGGCCCGAGACGTTCAGCACGTCGTCCACCCGGCCGGTGATCCAGTAGTCCCCGTCGGCGTCGCGGCGGCAGCCGTCGCCGGTGAAGTACTTCCCCGGATAGGTGGAGAAATAGGTCTGCAGGAAGCGCTCGTGGTCGTTCCAGACCGTGCGCATCTGGCCGGGCCAGCTGTCGGTCAGGCACAGGTTGCCCTCGGCCGCGCCCTCCAGCGGGCGGCCGTCGGCGTCCACCAGCGCCAGCTTCACCCCGGGCAGGGGACGGGTGGCCGAGCCGGGCTTCAGCGTCGTGGCGCCGGGCAGGGGCGAGATCAGGATTCCGCCGGTCTCGGTCTGCCACCAGGTGTCGACGATGGGGCAGCGGTGCTCGCCCACCACGCGGTGGTACCAGAGCCAGGCCTCGGGGTTGATCGGCTCGCCCACCGAGCCCAGCAGGCGCAGCGACCTGCGGGACGTGCGGGTCACCGGCGCCTCGCCCTCGCGCATCAGGGCGCGGATGGCGGTCGGGGCGGTGTAGAAGATCTCGACCTGGTGCTTGTCGATCACCTGCCAGCAGCGGCTGAGCGAGGGATAGTTCGGCACGCCCTCGAACATCAGGGTCGTGGCCCCGTTCGCGAGGGGGCCGTAGACGATGTAGCTGTGGCCGGTCACCCAGCCCACGTCCGCGGTGCACCAGTAGACCTGGCCCGGGCGGTAGTCGAAGACCGCCTCGTGGGTCCAGGCGGCCCAGGCGAGATAGCCGCCGGTGGTGTGCAGCACGCCCTTGGGACGGCCCGTCGAGCCCGAGGTGTAGAGGATGAACAGGGGATCCTCGGCGCCCATCGCCTCGGCGGGGCAGTCGTCGGCGACCTCGGCGGCCTCGGCCTCGTAGACGAAGTCGCGGCCGGCTTTCAGCGAGGTGGCGACGCCGGTGCGGGTGACGACCAGCACGGTCTCGACCCCGGGCGCATGCTCCAGCGCCTCGTCCACATTCGCCTTCAGCGGGACGCGCTTGCCGCCGCGAACGCCCTCGTCGGCGGTGATGACGAGGCGGGAGTCGCAGTCGTTGATCCGTCCCGCCAGGCTGTCGGGCGAGAAGCCCGCGAAGACGACCGAGTGGATCGCGCCGATCCGGGCGCAGGCCAGCATGGCGTAGGCCGCCTCCGGGATCATCGGCAGGTAGATCGTCACCCGGTCGCCCCGGCGGACGCCCCTCCGCTTGAGGACGTTGGCCATCCGGCACACCTGGCGGTGCAGCTCGCGGTAGGTGATGCGGCGGCTCGCGGCGGGATCGTCCCCCTCCCAGATGATCGCCGTCTGGTCGCCGCGCGCCGCCAGGTGCCGGTCGATGCAGTTGACCGACGCGTTGAGCCGCCCGTCCTCGAACCAGCGGATGCGGAAGTCCGAAAGGTCGAAGCTGACGTCCTTCACCTTGGTGAAGGGCGTCTCCCAGTCGAGCCGCCCGGCCACCTCGCGCCAGAAGGCGTCGGGGTCGCGGGCCTCCAGGGCCACGAGGTCCTCGTATCGCCGCCGGTCCACCAGGGCGTCGCGGGCCCAGGCGGCGGGAGGCGGGAAGGACTGGTCGTGGCTCATGGGAAACTCCGGACTCAGAAGCTGTACTTGGCGAAGGCCTGGATGCGGTTGAGGTCGCCCTTGGCGCCGGACTCCAGCTCGCGCCGGGCCCGCATGATCTCGGCGCCGACGTCCAGGCCCTTGAGCGGGGTCCAGATCAGGTTGAGGTGGACGCTCTGCGAGCTCTCGTTGACCCCCGCGCCCGTCAGGGCGGTGTCGTTGTCGATCTGCTGGAGACCGTACATCAGGTTCGAGCGCAGGCCGTCGGCCCACACGTGGCGGAAGGCGGCGAAGCCGGCGGTGACCGGGATGGCCTTCAGGTTCCCGCCGGCGTCGATCACCGCGTCGTTGGCGAGGTTCAGGCCCGCGTAGCGCCCGATCCCCTCGCCGTGGGTGACCATGAAGCGCAGGTCGTCGCGCGAGCCGACCTTCACCTTGCCCGAGAAGGAGACGCCCCAGCCGGTCGCGCTGTCGTCGATGGCCCCCTCCTCCAGGGACAGCTGGCGGACCAGCCCGGCCAGGGCGAAGTCGCCGAACGGCCGCTTGAGCTCGAGTTTGGCGGCGATGTCCGGCATGACGGAGTCGTCGGCCAGGATCCGAGCGCCTCCGCGGAAGGGGGTGACGGTGGTCTCGGGGTTCTCCAGCGCGATCGAGAACGGACCGTTGGTGTAGCGGACCTGGGCCTGGCGCACGAAGACCGTGCCCGCCGTGGGGCCGATGTAGTCGGCGGTCTCGGGCAGGACGCCGACGTTCTGGAAGGTCGACCACTCCTGGCCGATCAGCCAGTTGTCGACGGTGATGTAGGCCCGGCGCAGCGACAGGTTCGAGGGGCTGGTGGTCCGCTGGTCGCCCGCCCCCGGCAGGGTCTGGAAGTCCATCTCCACGCGGGTGCCCACCTTGCGGCCGGCGACGACGCCGTCGGTGGTCAGCCAGACGCGGGTCTGGCGGGCGTTGAAGTGGGTGTCCTGGTCGCCCTGGCCGCCGATCGGGATGGTGGCCGGCAGGATGAAGTCGCGGCCGAGGTCGCTGTTCGGCAGGTCGCCGTCCTCGTACTGCGTCGCCATGGCGTCGAGCTTCAGGAAGCCGCCGTACTTCACCACGTGGTCGCCGATGCGGAAGCCGTCGGCCGGCTTGGCCGGGGCGGCGACGGGGGTGGGCTGGGGCTGCGGGATCTGCGCCACCGGCGGCGGGGCGGCCGCCGCGGCGGCGCGCGAGGCGGCCAGCTCGGCCTTCACGGCGGCCAGGGCCTCCTCCAGCTGGCGGACCCGGGCCTCGAGCGCAGCGCCATCCTGGGCCTGGGCGAAGGCGGCTTGCGGGGCCATGGCCAGGGCCAGGGCCAGGGCCGCTGCAGCGGCCCCGCACAGCAGTTGAAGACGCATGCGTTTCCCCCTCGTGTGATTTGAGGGAGATCACGGGGCGCCCAAGGCGGCGGCGCTATTAGCCGTTGGTCGAGATTAGACGAAAGTCTAGGGCGGCCGGATATCGACCGGGGCGGCAGGGCGGCGCAATCTATGGGCGAGGCCGCCGCAGTGCGGCCCGGGAGGAAGCGATGACCGGCGTCCTGCTCGTGGACGACCATCCTCTGTTCCGGACCGCCCTCAGCACCGCCGTGCGGCGCGTGCGCCCCGACGCGCGGATCGTCGAGGCCCCGACCCTGGCCGACGCCGCGGCGCGGCTGCGAGACGACCCCGGGATCTCCCTCGTGCTGCTGGACCTGCGGATGCCCGACTGCGAGGGCTTCACGAGCCTGCTGACCCTGCGCGCCGAGCATCCCGCCGTGCCCGTGGTGGTGGTCTCGGCCAGCGAGGACGGCGAGACGGTGCGGCGGGCGCTGTCGTTCGGCGCCTCGGGCTTCATCCCCAAGTCGGCCTCGCTGGAGACCATGAGCGAGGCCCTGGAGACGGTGCTGGCGGGCGAGGTCTGGGCGCCGCCGGTCTGCACGCCCGACAACGACGACGGGACGAGCGAGCGGGACGGGGCGAGCGAGCGGATCGCCTCGCTGACGCCCGCCCAGTTGCGCATCCTGGTGGGCCTGCGCCGGGGGCGGCTGAACAAGCAGATCGCCTACGAGATGGGGGTCTCCGAGGCCACGGTGAAGGCGCACATGACGGCCATCTTCCGCAAGCTGGGCGTGCTGAACCGGACCCAGGCGGTGATCGCCGCCGAGGCCCTGCTGCTGGATTCCGACGCCGCCTGAGACCCGCCCCGCGTCCTACTCCGCCGCCGCGGCCTGGCGGGCGCGCGACAGGAAGGCCTTGAGCGCGGCCGGCTGCACCGGCTTGCCGATCACCGTCACGCCCAGGCGTCGGGCGCGGCCGTGGACGTTGGTGTCGGTCTCGGCGGTCACCAGGGCGGCCCGCCCGAGCTGGGGCCCGAAGCGAGAGATCAGGTCCAGGCCCGTCTCCCCGCCGTGCAGGTGGTAGTCGACCAGGGCCGCGTCCCACGGGCCGGGAAGGGCGGCGATCTCGGCCGCCGAGGCGGCGACGTCCACCTCGGCGCCCCACCGGCGCAGCAGGGCCTTGAGGCTGTCGAGGATGCTCTGCTCGTTGTCCACGCACAGGACCCGCAGGCCGGTCAGGGCGCCGGCGCGCGGCCGCGAGGGGGCGGGCTCGGGCAGGGCCGCCGGGCAGGTCGGCGCCGCCACCCAGAACATGCTGCCGCGGCCCACCTCGGAGCGGAACGCCACCGGATGCTCCAGCAGCTTGGCCAGCCGGTCGACGATGGCCAGGCCCAGGCCCATTCCCGGCTCCGTTTCGCCCCCCACCCGCATGAACTCGCGGAAGATGGTCGGGCGGCTGGCCTCGGGGATGCCGCGGCCGGTGTCCCAGACCTCGAATCGCAGCGTCCCGCCCTGCCGGCGGGCGCCCACCAGCACGCCGCCTCGCTCGGTGTAGCGGATGGCGTTGCTGACCAGGTTCTGCAGCAGCGAGCGCAGCAGGTCGCGGTCCGAGCGGACCCAGGCGTCGCAGGGCCGGACGATCAGGCGCAGGCCCTTCTCGGCGGCCAGCGGGGCGAACTCGCGCTCCAGGTCGCGCAGCAGGGCCGCCGCCGACACCGGCCGCAGCTCGGGCTTCACCCCGCCTGCCTCCAGCTTGGACAGGTTCAGGAGCGCCCGCAGCAGGCGGTCGGCGGTGGCGATGGCGAGGTCGGCGTCGCGGGCCAGGGCGCGGGAATCGGGATCGCCGTCCTTCAGCTCCTCGCCCAGGGCGGCGACGAACAGCCGGGCGGCGTGCAGCGGCTGCAGCAGGTCGTGGCTGGCGGCGGCCAGGAACCGGCTCTTCGAGGCGGTGGCGGCCTCGGCGCGGGCGGTGGCCTCGGCGAGCTCGCGGGTGCGCTCGGCGACGCGGGCCTCCAGCCGCTCGTTGGCCTCCTCGAGCGCCCGGGCCGCCTCCTCCAGCGAGGCCTGCCGGCGCTTGTCCTCGGTGATGTCGGTGTAGGTGGTGACATAGCCGCCGCCCGGCATGGGCGCGCCGACCGAGCGCACGATCCGGCCGTCGGGGCGCAGGCGCTCGAAGGTGTGGCGGGTGCGGCGCTTCAGGTGCTGGAGGCGGCGCTCGACATGCACCTCGATCCCGCCGGGCCCGCACTCGCCGCGCTCGGCGTTCCAGCGGATCACCTCGGCGATCGGCTTGCCGACGTGGATGAAGCCCTGGGGGAAATGGAAGAGCTTCAGGTAGGGCGCGTTCCAGGCGATCAGCCGCAGGTCGGCGTCCACCACGCTCACCGCCTGGCTCATGTTGTCGAGGGTGGCCTGCAGCAGCTCGCGGTTGAACTGGACGGCCTGGGCGGCCTCGTCCAGCAGGCGGGTGACGTCGTCGGGGCCGCGGGCGCCTTCGGACAGGGCCGCGGCGATGACCCCCCGGGCCGAGGTCGCGCCCACCGCCCCGGCGAGGCGGCGCTCGATGGCCCGGGCCACGGCGGGGGTGACGGGATCGTGGTCGCGCAGCGGCCGGCCCAGCTCGCGCGAGAGGTCGGCGAAGCTGCGGCGGGCGGCGGCCTCGCCCATGAACCGGGCCATCAGGTCGCGCAGGTCGCCGACCTGGGCGCTGAGCGCGTGGCTGGGCCCTTCGGCCAGCGGCTCGGCGTCCTCGACGAAGGTGGCGGCCTGGATGCGTTCGATCAGCCGCGGCCGGGTGAGCAGCGAGACGCCGATGAACAGGCCGATGTTGAGGCTCAGGCTCCAGAGCACGCCCACCACCAGCGGATCGCCCCGACCCATCCAGGCGGGCGGCTCGATGAAGCCGAGCTGGGGCAGGGCGATGCTGTAGATCCAGCAGGCGAAGCCGGCGGAGAGGCCGGCCAGGGCGCCGGCCGCCGTGCCGCGCTTCCACAGCACCGCGCCCACCAGCGCCGGGGCGAGCTGGGCCAGGGCCGCGAAGGCGGTCAGGCCGATGGCCGCCAGCGCCTCGGAGCGGTCCATGGCGCGGAAGTAGAGCCAGGCCAGGAACAGCACGCCGACGATCGCCACACGGCGCACGAACAGGATCAGCCGCGCGAAGTCGGCCCGCGCGCCCTCGCGCCAGCGGCGCTTGGCGGCCAGCGGCAGGATCAGCTCGTTGGAGACCATGGCCGACAGGGCGACGGTCTCCACGATCACCATGGCCGTCGCCGCCGAGAAGCCGCCCAGGAAGACGAACAGCGTCAGCGGCGCGGCCCCGAACTCCAGCGGCAGGGCCAGCACCAGCAGGTCGGGGTTGGTGTAGGTCTGGGGCAGCAGGGCGCCGGCCGCCACGATCGGCACGACGGCGGCGGTGGTGAGGATCAGGTACAGGGTGAAGGTGCGCCGCGCCTCGCGCGCGTCGTCGAGGTCCGCCAGCTCGACGAAGCCCATGTGGAACTGGCGCGGCAGGCAGAACACCGCCGCCGCCGAGAGCACCGTCATCACCAGGAATCGCGCGTCGAAGGTTGGCGGGCCGTTCAGCGGCCCCAGCGCCGCGGCCGGGGAGACGTCCGAGCCCAGGATCAGCACGATGGCCAGCAGCGCTGCGGCCAGCAGAGCGGCAAGCTTGACCACCGACTCGAAGGCGATGGCGTGGACGAGGCCGCGGTTGTGCTCGGTCAGGTCGGCCCGCCGGGCGCCGAACAGGATGGCGAACCCGGCCAGGGCCACGGCGATGGCCAGCACGGTCGTCTCGGCCGGCGCGCTGTCGGCGCCGCCCTGGGTCATGGCCGCCCAGCCGGTGGCCAGGGACTTCAGCTGCAGGGCGATGTAGGGCAGCGAGCCGGCGACCGCGACGACGGCGGCCAGCCCGCCGAGCAGGCGGCTCTTGCCGTAGCGGGCGGCGATGAAGTCGGCGATCGATCCGACGTTGCCGCGCTTGGCGGCGGCCGCCACCCGCCGCCACAGGGGGAACAGCAGGGTCACGGCCAGGATGGGGCCGAGATAGATGGTCACGTACTCCCAGCCGGTGCGGGCGGCGGTGCCCACCGCGCCGAAGTAGGTCCAGCTGGTGCAGTAGACGGCGAGGGAGAGGGCGTAGGTCGCCGCCCGGCGGCGGACGTCGGTCTGCGCCGTGGCGTTGCGGTCGCCCCGCCAGGCGACCTGGAAGAGGGCGGCCATGTAGACGGCCACCGCCAGGATGACGAGCCAGGCGCTCACCGGCGACCTCCCTACCCGACGGGGCCGATCAGACGCCCGCCGCGGCCGTTCCGCAAGCCGACGAAGGTCGCAGAAAAGCTTGCGGGCGGCCTTTCGGCCGCCCGCGCACGCCTCAGGGGAGGTAAGACGGGCTTACTCAGGCGTGGATGTCGACGTCCTTGGTCTCCCGGATGAACAGCACGCCGATCACGAAGGTGACCGCGGCCACCACCACCGGGTACCAGAGGCCGTAGTAGATGTTGCCCGTGGCCGCGACCATGGCGAACGCCGTGGTGGGCAGGAAGCCGCCGAACCAGCCGTTGCCGATGTGGTAGGGCAGGCTCATCGAGGTGTAGCGGATCCGGGTGGGGAACAGCTCCACCAGCATGGCGGCGATCGGGCCGTAGACCATGGTCACGTAGATCACGAGCAGGGTCAGGATGCCGACCACGGCCACCTTGTTGACCTTGGCGGAGTCCGCCTTGGCCGGGTAGCCCGCGGCGCTCAGCACCGCGCCCATGTTCTTTTCCCAGGCGCCTTTCTGGGCCGCGAAATCGGCCTTGGGCAGGGCCTCGCCCCGGAACGAGGCGATGACTTCGTCGCCGACCCGCACCTGGGCGATCGAGCCGGCCGGGGCCGCCTCGTTCTGGTAGGTGACGCCGGCCTTGGCCAGGTACGACTTGGCGATGTCGCAGCTCTTGTTGAACACCGTCTTGCCGACGGGGTCGAACTGGACCGAGCAGTCGGCCGGGTCGGCGACGACCGTCACCGGGCTGGTGGCCGCGGCGCGGGCGAGGTCCGGGTTCGCGGCCCAGGTCAGCGCCTTGAACAGCGGGAAGTAGGTCAGGGCCGCGATAAGGCAGCCGGCCATGATGATCTTCTTCCGCCCGATCTTGTCGGACAGCCAGCCGAAGAAGATGAAGAACGGCGTGCCGATCAGCAGCGCCAGGGCCACCAGGGTGTTGGTCAGCGCCCCGTCGACCTTCAGCATCTTCTCGAGGAAGAACAGGGCGTAGAACTGGCCGGTGTACCAGACCACGGCCTGGCCGGCGGTCAGGCCCACCAGCGCCAGGATGACGATCTTCAGGTTCCCCCAGCGGGCGAAGCTCTCCTTGAGGGGCTGGGTGGTGCCCTTGCCCTCGGCCTTCATGCGCTGGAACGCGGGGCTCTCCTGCAGCTTCAGCCGGATCCACATCGAGACGGCCAGCAGGAAGATCGAGACCAGGAACGGCACGCGCCAGCCCCAGTCGGCGAACGCCTCCTCGCCCATGCCGGTGCGCGTGGCCAGGATGATCGCCAGGCTCATGAACAGGCCCATGGTGGCGGTCGTCTGGATCCAGCTGGTGTAGAGGCCGCGCTTGCCGTGCGGCGCGTGCTCGGCGACGTAGGTCGCGGCCCCGCCGTACTCGCCGCCGAGCGCCAGGCCCTGCAGCAGCCGCAGGCCGATCAGGATGGCGGGCGCTGCGACGCCGATCTGGGCGTACGAGGGCAAGAGGCCCACCGCGAAGGTCGACAGGCCCATCAGCAGCATGGTCACGAGGAAGGTGTTCTTGCGGCCCCACAGGTCGCCCAGGCGGCCGAACACCAGCGCCCCGAAGGGCCGGACGGCGAAGCCGGCGGCGAAGGCCATCAGAGCGAAGATGTAGCCCGTGGTCTCGTTCACGCCGGAGAAGAAGTGGGTGGTGATGTAGCTGGCGAGCGATCCGTACAGATAGAAGTCGTACCACTCGAAGACCGTGCCGACGGACGAGGCGCCGATCACCAGCCGATCGTCCCGATCGACCGTGTGTTCGTCGCCGGCCGCCGACGCGGGATAGGTCGCGTTGGACATAGGCTCCTCCCAGGGCGCCGTCGCTTGCGGACGGCCGCCATGCCGACGGAGGTCCCCCCTCCGCCCTCAAAGCCGAACCCTGCACGCTTGGCCTTGCCCGTGCGAGATCGACCTTCGTCTAGAGCGCGTAGGCGAAGGCCCGAGCGGTTTCGCCGCTCGTGCGCGCTCCGACCTCCGATCTAGAGCCTGGATTCGGCGCGCCAGCCGAGACCTGCCTGGCGCACGATCGGAAAGCCCGCGAGCCGGCGGCGGATCAGCTCGGCGGCGGCGGCGTCCACCTCGGCCACCTCCAGCCGCACCGCGGCCAGGCCGTCCCTGGCGCGGTAGTCCACCTGGGCGAGCCGGGCCCCGGCGACGACGAAGGGCGTCAAAAGCTTCGCCAGGGTGTCCGGGGCGTCGGCGGCCTCGACCAGGAACAGGTGGCGGCGGGGCGTCGCGGGCGCCAGCTCGACCTCGGCCGCCGCCTGCGGCCGTTTGAGCGGGTCATACATGACGGGTCTCGCGCTCGAGCTGGAGCAGCAGGCGTCCGTCGGCGTCGTAGGCGGCGACCACGACCGCGGGCGGGCCGTCGGGCCGGGCGGCGGGCAGGCCCCAGACGATCTCGTGCGTCGGCAGCGGCCGGTCCTGCGGCCAGCTCTCGGTCAGCGCCGCCTCCAGGCGCAGCAGGGGCTCGATCGAGGCCGAGCCCTGGACGGTGGCCTGCAGGCGGGCGGTGGCGGCGAGCAGGTCCTCGCGGGCGAGCCGCCGGGCGAATTCGCCCACGGCGGCTGCGAGGTGGTCGGCGGAGGGCATAGGAGGTCCTTTCCTGAGGTTCGGACGGACCGCCTTTGGGCCAGGCGCAACAAAAAACCCCGCTCCTTTGGTGGGAGCGGGGTCTTTTGGCGAAGACCTTCGGCGATCCGTTGGGGTTTCAGTCCAAGCGCGATCGCCCCGTTCCCGGATGGGCGGGGGTAATGATCATCATAATGGTTTTGGCGAGGCGCGCGGGCGCGTGCGCCCGGCCCTGGTTCAGGCTCTGGGGCGCGTCGATACGGCTCTGGCGGAGCAGTTCGGTCACGTCGTCCACGCTTCGCTTGCGCCGGCCTGAAGCGGAGCCGCTCCGGCCGGACGGGCCTCCATACCCCAGACGGGGCGCGAAGGCGAGCCTTCAGCGCGCGAGCGTGAAGAGGTGCTGGCCGGCCAGCCGCACCTCGACGGCCGAGAGGTCCTGTTCGGCGAGCAGCAGGCGCACCTTGGGCAGGACGTCCTTGGCGGTCTCGCAGGCCAGCGGCTCGAACCGGCGCCGGCCCTTGTCGTCTTCCAGATAGAGCTCGTAGGTCTGCATGCGGAACGACTAGCGCGGCCCGCGCCGGGGCGCGTTGACGGCGGTCAACGCAAGAGGGGCGGACGTCGCCGTCCGCCCCCCGAAAAAGCCGTTCGAAGCCCGTGGCTTGGAAACGGGGCTTAGAACTTGTAGCCGAGGCCCGCCGAGACGACCCACGGGTCCAGGTTCACCTTGGACTTCACGCCGTTGAAGCGGTCGGTGGCGTCGGTCTCGAAGAACACCTTCTTGACGTCCAGGTTGGCGCTCAGCTTGCCCTGCAGGGCCACGTCGACGCCGGCCTGCAGCGCGTAGCCGAAGCCGTCGTCCACCTTCAGGCCGAAGCCGTTGTAGTCCTTCTCGCTGTAGAACAGCATGTAGTTCAGGCCCGCGCCGACGTAGGGGCTGACCTTCTGGTCGGGCATGAAGTGGTACTGCAGCGACACGACCGGCGGCAGCACCCAGGTCTCCTGCACCTTCACGTCCGTGGCCCCGCCCTTGGCGCGGATGGTGTGCTTGGTCGTGCCGGCGATCACCTCGACGGCGACGTTGTCGGTGAAGAAGTAGGTCAGGCCGATGGTCGGCATGACGTCGTCGCTCACCTCGGCCTTCAGGCCGGTGGCCGCGCCCGCCAGGGTGGTGATCGGGTCGCCCGCGTCGGGGGCCACCACGGTGGCGCGGGTGTTCAGCATGAGCGTGCCCGCGGTCTTGGGCTGGAAGTCCTGCGCCTGGGCCGCGCCGGCCAGCAGCAGACCCGCGCCCACGGCGAGCGCGATCGTCTTGGTGTACATGTCTATCCCCTTAGGAGTTGGCGGCTCTTGGCGTCCGCGACGGCGGCCTGTTTCGCAGGCGCAGCAAAGCGCGACCTTGATCTGCCGCAATGAGCACGGAGGCCAGATGAGCGATTCCCCGAAGTCCGGCGGAGGGCCGAACGGCGCGCAGATGGCCTCGCCCACCTACCGGCTGGCGGCCCTGGACCAGGACTTCCTGCTGGGCGAATCGATGCGGGGCGTCCGCTTCCTGCTGGAGTTCGCCAAGGCCGACGAGGCGATGAAGGCCTGGGGCGTGTGCTCCACCATCGTGGTGTTCGGCAGCGCGCGCATCCGCGAGGACGGGCCGGATCCGCACCCGCGCTGGTACGCCGAGGCCCGGAAGTTCGGCGCCATCGCCTCGCAGCGCGGCGGAGCCCACCTGTCGGCCCGGCGCGAGCGGCACAACGTCATCTGCACCGGCGGCGGCCCGGGGATCATGGAGGCCGCCAACCGCGGGGCGGCCGACGTGGGCGCGCCCTCCATCGGCCTCAACATCACCCTGCCGCACGAGCAGGCGCCCAACGCCTGGTCCACGCCCGAGCTGACCTTCCGCTTCCACTACTTCGCCATGCGCAAGATGCACCTGGCGATGCGGGCCAACGCGCTGGTGATCTTCCCCGGCGGGTTCGGCACGTTCGACGAGCTGTTCGAGATCCTGACCCTGCGCCAGACCGGCAAGTCGCCGCCGATCCCCATCGTGCTGTTCGACCGGGGGTACTGGGAGGGGGCGATCAACTTCCAGGCGCTCGCCGACGCCGGCATGATCTCGCCGGGCGACCTCGAGCTGTTCGAGTTCGCTGAGACTGCCGAGGAGGTCTGGGACTGCCTCGTCCGCAAGGGGCTCCGGGCGCACGAGGAGCAGCAGTCGTGGGAAGCGGCCCGCGACGTGCAGCTTGAATAGGCGGCTCGAACAGGCGGCGCGACCAGTCAGCGGGCGGTGTAGCCGCCGTCGATGACCAGCTCGGTCCCGGTGACGAACTTCGCCTCGTCCGAGGCCAGGTAGACGCAGCCCCAGGCGATGTCGTCGGGCTCGCCCAGGTGGCCCAGCGGGTGCAGGGCGGCGGTGGCCGCCTTGCCCTCTTCCACGTCGCCCATGGTCTTCAGGTGGCCTTCGACCATCGGCGTCCAGATGAAGCCCGGGTGGATCGAGTTCACCCGGATCCGGTCGGGGGCGTAGATCAGGGCGTCGGTCTTGCTCATCAGCCGCACCGCCCCCTTCGAGGCGTGGTAGGGCGGCACGTCGGGGGCGCTCACCAGGCCGTAGATCGACGACAGGTTGACGATGCTGCCGCCGCCCGATTTCCGCAGGTGCGCGACCGCGTGCTTGGTGCAGAAGAATACGCCCTTCACGTTGATCGCCTGGACGAAGTCCCACTCGGCCTCGGTGATCTCGTGGGTGGGCTTGTTGGCCCCGGCCACGCCGGCGTTGTTCACCAGCACGTCCAGCCGGCCGAAGTGGGCGGCGGCCTCGTCCACCACGCGCCGGACCTCGTCCTCGCGGGCGACGTCCAGGCGCCAGAAGCGGGCGTTGAAGCCGCGGCCGGCCAGCTCGTCGGCGAGCGCCTGGCCTTCGGCCTCGCGCATGTCGGTGACGGCGACCGCGGCGCCTTCCTCGGCCATGCGGATGGCGATCGCCCGGCCGATGCCGAGCGCTGCGCCGGTGACGATCGCGACCTTGTCCTTCAGGCGGTCCATGGGGCGGCCCTCGCTCTTGGATGAACGCGCAGGATGGCGCCCGGGATCGCATCGCGCCTTGCGTTTACTCAACTTGGGTTCGCTCAACCTGGGGGCGCTCGACCGGGCGGGCGCGCGGGGGTAGGGCCGCGCCATGCCCCTCATCGCCAAGCTGATCGTGGCCGCCGCGCTGGCCGCGCCGGCGCTGGCCTCGGCGTCCCCTCCGGAACCCGCCGGGCCTGCGCAGACCCCGCGGGTGCTGAAGCCGGCCGTGCTGCGCGGGCGCGATCTCGTGCAGAGGCGCTGCGCCGGCTGCCACAACGCCGCGCCCCGCGGCCGGAGCGTCTACGGGCCGGCCCCGCCCCTGCGCACCCTGGGCGGCCGCTACACGCCGGCCGAGCTGCAGCGCGTGGTGGAGGAGGCCCGCGCCGGCGACCACTACGCCATGCCGCCGCTGGAGATCAGCGAACGCCAGGCGCTCGACATCGCCGCCTACATCGAGGCCATCGCCAAGTCCGACGCCGGGACGCAGCGCAAGCTGGCCGTTCCCTCGTGCGTGGGGCTGAGCTGCTGAAGCCGCGTCGGCTGAGTCGGGTTCAGGCCCGCTGCGCGCGGCGGGCGGGGCGGACGGCCGCCGCCAGGGACGAGACCCCGGCCAGCACGAACCCGACGCTCGCGTAGCACCAGCCGCAGTGCGGCGTTTCGCCGCCGCAGACGACGCCCAGCGCCGCCATGTGCTGGAGCGCCGCCTCGAACGACAGCGCCGCGCTGGCCAGCAGCACGAGGCCCAGAAGGGCGAATCCAGCCCTCAGGACGGCGTCTTCACGCGGTTCGGGACCAGTTTCGTGGCCAGTTTCGAGGCGGCGGGACATGGGGACCTCCAGGCGATCGGAGCCGCTTCTGCCCCGGCGGCCGGGGCCCAGCCTTGACCGATATCAAGGCCTTCCATGTCGCACTGCGGCATGAGCGGCGCCAGTCCCTCAATCCCGCCGATTGGATCCATGACGCAGGCAGTCGCAACTCAGGAAGACGCGCCGTTCGACGCGCTTCTTCTCTACACGGTCACCGGGCTCCTGGCCCTGGGATCGATCCTCGTGACGGCGTTCACGCCGGACCCGTCCCTCCGCTTCCACGGCTACGTGCTGATCGCGGGCTTCGTGTCCGCCTTCGCCGTGATGTCCGTCGGCCTCGGTTCGGGCAAGTTCCGCGCCGACCCCACCCGCTACAACGACGCGGTGGTCCGCGCCGGCGTCATCGCCACCATGTTCTGGGCCGTCGTCGGCCTGCTGGTGGGGGTGCTCGTCGCCGCGCAGCTCTCATGGCCGAACCAGCTCTACTTCCCCGAGGCGGGATGGCTGAACTTCGGCCGCCTCAGGCCCCTGCACACCAGCGCGGTGATCTTCGCGTTCGGCGGCAACGCGCTGATGGCGACCTCCTTCTACGTGGTCCAGCGGACCTGCAAGGCGCGCCTGGCCGGCGGCGCCTGGCCGTGGTTCGTCTTCTGGGGCTACCAGCTCTTCATCGTGCTGGCGGCGACCGGCTACCTGGCCGGCATCACCCAGAGCCGCGAATACGCCGAGCCCGAGTGGTACGTGGACCTGTGGCTGACGGTGGTCTGGGTCGGCTACCTGCTCGTCTTCCTGGGGACGATCTGGAAGCGCAAGGAACCGCACATCTACGTGGCCAACTGGTTCTACCTGGCCTTCATCGTCACCATCGCGCTGCTGCACGTCGTCAACAACCTGGCCATCCCGGTCGGGCTGCTCGAGGCCAAGAGCTACTCGGCCTTCGCCGGCGTCCAGGACGCCCTGACCCAGTGGTGGTACGGCCACAACGCGGTGGGCTTCTTCCTCACCGCCGGCTTCCTGGCCATGATGTACTACTTCGTGCCGAAGCGGGTTGAGCGGCCGGTCTATTCCTACCGGCTCTCGATCGTCCACTTCTGGTCGCTGATCTTCATCTACATCTGGGCCGGCCCCCACCACCTGCACTACACGGCCCTGCCGCAGTGGGCGCAGACGCTGGGGATGACCTTCTCGATCATGCTGTGGATGCCCTCCTGGGGCGGCATGATCAACGGCCTGATGACCCTGTCGGGCGCCTGGGACAAGCTGCGCACCGATCCGGTCGTGCGGATGATGGTGGTGGCCATCGCCTTCTACGGCATGTCGACCTTCGAAGGCCCGCTGATGTCGATCCGCGCGGTCAACGCCCTGTCGCACTACACCGACTGGACGATCGGCCACGTGCACTCGGGCGCCCTGGGCTGGGTCGGCTTCATCAGCTTCGGCGCCGTCTACTGCATGGTGCCCTGGCTCTGGAAGAAGGAAGGCCTCTACTCGAACCGCCTGGTCGAGTGGCACTTCTGGATCGCGACCACCGGCATCCTGCTCTACATCGCCGCGATGTGGGTGTCGGGCATCATGGAAGGCCTGATGTGGCGCGCCTACACGCCGCAGGGCTTCCTGGCCAACTCGTTCGTCGAGACCGTCGCGGCCAAGCATATCGAGAACGTCATCCGGACGGTGGGGGGCCTCATGTACCTCTCCGGCGCGGTGATCATGTCCTACAACCTGTGGCGGACCGTCCGCATGCCGAGCCCGGCGCAAGCCGAGCTCGAGACCCCGGTCGCGACGCCCACCCCCGCCATGCTGGCGGCTGAGTAAGGGCCGGGCCCCATGTGGAAAAAGCACCAGAACCTCGAAAAGAACTCCATCTGGCTGGTCATCGGCATCCTGGTCGTCGTCTCGATCGGCGGCTTGGTGGAGATCTCCCCGCTCTTCTACCTCGAGAGCACCATCGAGAAGGTGAAGGGCGTGCGGCCCTACACCCCCCTCGAGCAGGCCGGCCGGGACATCTACGTCCGCGAGGGCTGCTACGTGTGCCACTCGCAGATGGTCCGCCCGCTGCGTGACGAGGTCGAGCGCTACGGCCACTACAGCCTGGCGGCCGAGAGCATGTACGACCACCCGTTCCAGTGGGGCTCGAAGCGGACCGGTCCCGACCTCGCCCGCGTCGGCGGCAAGTACTCCGACGACTGGCACCGCGATCACCTGGTGGACCCGCGCTCGGTGGTGCCGGAATCGAACATGCCGCCCTACCGCTTCCTGGCGGAGACGGACCTCGACTACCGCAACATCGAGGCGCGGCTGGCGGCCCTGCGGTCGGTGGGCGTGCCCTACAGCGACGAGCAGATCGCCAGCGCCAAGGAAGACCTCGAGACGCAGGTCGACCCCTACGCCGGCGAAGGCTCGGGCCTGAAGAAGCGCTACGGGGCCAAGATCCTGCAGCGGGACTTCGATGGCGATCCCGAGCGGCTGACCGAACTCGACGCCCTGATCGCCTACCTGCAGATGCTCGGCACCATGGTCGATTTCACGACCTACAAGGCCGAGGCGCCGGAGAACCTGCGATGAGCGGCCTGACCTACGAGGCGGTGGCCCAGTTCGCCCAGCAGGGCGGCCTGATCTACTTCGCCGCCATCTTCGTCGCCGGCGTCGTCTACGCGCTCTGGCCCAAGAACAAGGAGGCGTTCGACCGCCTCGCCAAACTGCCGCTCGATAAGGACGAGAGCGACCATGTCTGACCGTGAACTTGACGAACACTCCGGCGTCGAGACGACCGGCCACGAGTGGGACGGCATCAAGGAGCTGGACAACCCCCTGCCGCGCTGGTGGCTCTGGGTGTTCTACGGCTCGATCGTCTGGGCCGCCGTCTATTGGGTGTTCATGCCGGCCTGGCCGGGCATCGACAGCTACACCAAGGGGCTGCGCAACCACTCCGACCGCGCCAACGTGGTGCAGGAGCTGGCCAAGCTGGACGCCCTGCGCGGCGCCCAGGGGGCCAAGCTGAAGTCGGTCAGCCTCGAGCAGATCGAGCAGGACCCGGAGCTGCAGGCGTTCGCTCTGCAGGTCGGCCAGTCGGTCTTCGGCGACAACTGCGCCACCTGCCACGGCGCCGGCGGGGCGGGGGCCAAGGGCTACCCGAACCTGCGCGACGACGTGTGGCTGTACGGCGGCACGCTGCCCGAGATCGAGCACACCCTGAAGGTCGGCATCCGCTCGGGCCACCCCGAGGCCCGCGGCGAGACCATGATGCCGGCCTACGGCCGCGACCAGCTGCTGCCCGCCGACCAGATCCGCGACCTGACCGAGTACGTGGTGGCGCTCTCGGGCCGCAAGGCCGACGGGGCCGCCGTCGAGCGCGCGCGGCAGAACTTCGCCGACCAGTGCGCCGCCTGTCACGCCGTCGACGGCCGCGGCGACGTGACCAAGGGCGCGCCGAACCTGACCGACGCGGAATGGCTGTACGGCTCCGACCGGGACTCCATCCACGACCAGATCTGGAACGGCCGCAACGGCGTCATGCCGACGTGGGAAGCCCGCTTCAGCCCCGAAACCATCAAGGCGCTCGCCGTCTACATCCACGCCAACGCCGGCGGGGGCGAGACGGAAGTGGCCGCGGTCGGAGGCGCTCCGGCGAGATGACCGTCGTCATCGACCGCGTCTCCAAGCCCGCCGGAAGCGAGCGGGCCGCCGGAGCCCCGGCGCCTGGACACCAGGCGCCGGTCTCGGCCGCCGAGCGCGTGCGCAAGAAGGGCCTGGGCGGCGGCCTCTACAAGCCGCGCACCCCGATCTATCCCAAGCTGGTCCACGGCCGCTGGCGGATGATCAAGTGGGCCCTGCTGGTCCTCATGCTGGGGATCTACTACGTGACCCCGTGGATCCGGTGGGAGCGCCCCGGCGCCCTGCCGGACCAGGCGGTGCTGGTCGATTTCGACGGCGCCCGGTTCTACTTCTTCGGCATCCAGCTGTGGCCGCAGGAGGTCTACTTCATCACCGGCCTGCTGGTGATGGCGGCCCTGGGCCTCTTCCTGGTGACGGCGCTGTTCGGCCGGCTGTGGTGCGGCTACGCCTGCCCGCAGACGGTCTGGACCGACCTCTACATCTACGTCGAGCGGATGTTCGAGGGCGATCGCAACGCGCGGATGCGCCTGGACGCCGCGCCGCTGTCCTTCAACAAGGTCTGGCGCAAGACCGGCAAGCACCTGGTGTGGCTGGGCATCGCCTTCGGCACCGGCGGCGCCTGGATCTTCTACTTCCACGACGCCCCGACCCTGATCCGCAACTTCTGGATCGGCCAGGCGCCGATGACGGCCTACGTCTCGTGCGCCGTGCTGACGGCCACGACCTACATCTTCGCCGGCCACATGCGCGAGCAGGTCTGCACCTACATGTGCCCCTGGCCGCGGATCCAGGGGGCGATGCTGGACCACCACTCGCTGCAGGTGACCTACCGCTACGACCGCGGCGAGCCGCGCGGCCCGCACAAGAAGGGCCAGCCGTGGGAAGGCCGCGGCGACTGCATCGACTGCAACGCCTGCGTCGTGGCCTGCCCGATGGGCATCGATATCCGCAACGGGGCGCAGCTCGAGTGCATCAACTGCGGCCTGTGCATCGACGCCTGCGACGAGATCATGGTCAAGGTCGGCCGGCCAAAGGGCCTGATCTTCTACGACACCGACAGCGCCGTGGCCGAGCGGCAGAAGGGCAATGCGCCGCGCTACAAACTCGTCCGCCCACGGACGGTCTACTACGCTGTCGCCCTGACCCTCGTGTCGGCCCTGATGCTGTGGGGCTTCATGAACCGCACGACGATGGAGCTGCACGCCCTGCGCGACCGCAACCCGACGTTCGTGCGCCTGCACGACGGCTCGATCCGCAACGGCTACACCCTGAAGATCTCCAACCGCGGCTTCGAGCCCATGCCGGTGGAAGTCAGCTTCGAAGGGGTGAAGGACGCTCGCGTCCGCAGCCCGGGCAAGCCGGCCGGCGACACCCTGTCTCTGGTGCTGGAGCCGAACGAGGTCACCTCGGTGCGCGTGTTCGTGATCGCGCCTCAGGAGTCGCTGCCCGAGACCAGCCTGCCGGCGGCCTTCGAGGTCCGCGGGCCGGGGGCCAGCGTCAGGACCAAGACCACCTTCCTCTCCGGAGCCGCGAACCAGCTATGAGCGCGACCGACATGACCGAGCCCACCGGCGGCTTCCGCATCACCGGCCGGCACGTGCTGGCCGCCATGGTCGGCTTCTTCGCCGTGATCATCGCCGTGGACGCCACGTTCACGGTGCTGGCCGTGAAGACCTTCCCCGGCCAGGTGTCCGTGACCCCCTACGAGGACGGCCTGCTCTACAACCGCCAGATCGCCCAGGCCGAGGCGCAGGCGCGGCTGGGCTGGCGGGCCGCCGCCGAGGCCGGGCCCGGCCTTGTGACCGTGCAGTTCGTCGATTCCGACGGCCGCCCGGTCCAGGGCCTGACGGTCACCGGCAGGCTGGAGCGTCCGGCCACCGAGGCGGGGAAGATCGCGCCGAAGTTCGCCGAGGTCGCCCCGGGCCGCTACGCCGCGCCCACCGGCGCCATCGAGGGCGCCTGGGACCTGACGGCCGAGGCGGTGGACGCCCAGGGCCGGCGGTTCACGGCCGAGCGGAGGCTGACGTGGCCCTGACCTACGTGGCGGCCGGCCAGCCCGACTTCTCGGCCTTCCTGAAGCGTCGCGAGGACGGTCAGGCGACCCTCGACCTGCTGGTCCGCGGCGCGCGCTGCGCCGGGTGCCTGTCCAAGATCGAGCGCGAGGTCCAGGCCGTCCCCGGCGTGGCCTCGGCGCGCATGAACCTGACCTCGGGCAAGCTGGCGGTGGCCTTCAAGGGCGCCTCGGGCGATCCGGCAGCGGTGATCGGCGCCCTGGAGAAGCTGGGCTATCCGGCGACGCCCTACGACCCGGCGCAGGCCCAGGCGGCCCACGACCGCGAGGGCCGACGGCTGATCCTGGCCATGGCCGTGGCGGCCTTCGGCGCCATGAACACCATGATGTTCTCGGTCCCGATCTGGGCCGGGCTGTTCGGCCAGGAGCTGGGACCGGCCACCCGCACGGTGATGATGTGGTTCTCGGGGGCCGTCGGCGCGCCCTGCGCCATCTACGCCGGCATGCCGTTCTTCCAGTCGGCCTGGCGCTCGCTGAAGGCCGGCCGCGCCAACATGGACGTGCCGATCTCGATCGGCGTGATCCTGACCCTGGTCATCAGCTTCTCCGAGACGGTGCTGCAGGGCCGCGACGCCTATTTCGACGCCGCCGTCTCCCTGCTCTTCCTGCTGTTGATCGGCCGCTGGCTGGACCACCAGCTGCGGGCCAAGGCGCGCAGCGCCGCGGGCGACCTCCTGGCGCTGCAGGCGCCGGCCGCGATCCGCCTGGACGAGGCGGGCGGCGAGCACCGCGTGCCCCTCTCCGACATCCTGCCGGGCGACCGCCTGCTGGTCCGCCCGGGCGAGCGCCTGCCGGTGGACGCGGTCATCGAGGACGGGCTCTCCGAGCTCGACAATTCCCTGCTCACCGGCGAGACCGCGCCGGCCGCCGTGCGCCCCGGACAGCTCTGCCGGGCCGGCGCCCTGAACCTCTCGGGCGTGCTGCGCCTGCGGGCCGAGGCGCGGTCCGAGGACTCCGCGCTCTCCGCCATCGCCCGCCTGGTCGAGGCCGGGGCCCAGGCGAAGTCGAAGTACGTCCAGTGGGCGGACAAGGCGGCGGCGATCTACGTGCCGGTGGTCCACACCGTCGCGGCCCTGACGTTCGCCGGCGGTTGGGCCCTGGGCCTTGGACCGCGCGAGGCGCTGATCCGCGCGGTCGCGGTGCTGATCGTCACCTGCCCCTGCGCCCTGGGCCTGGCCGTGCCCGCGGTGCAGATCACCGCCTCGGCGCGGCTGTTCCGCAAGGGCGTGCTGGTGAAGTCCGGCGCGGCCCTGGAGCGCCTGGCCGGCGTCGACCACGTCGTGTTCGACAAGACCGGCGTCCTCACCGAGGGGCGGCCGAAGCTGGTGGACCCGGCTCCCGCCGCCGTGGCGCTCGCCGCCCCGCTGGCCCGGGCCTCGCGCCATCCGCTGGCCCGCGCCCTGGCCGCCGAGGCCGGGGAGGGGGCGATGGCGAGCGACGTGCGCGAGCACGCCGGCCTCGGCGTCGAGGGCCTCATCGGCGGCCGCCGCGCGCGTCTCGGCCGCGCGTCGTTCGTGGGCGTGGAGAGCCACGCCGCCGGCGAGACCGAGCTGTGGTTCGGATTCGAGGGCGAGACCAAGATCCGCTTCCGCTTCAGCGACGCCCTGCGCGCCGACGCGGCCGACACCATCGCCGCGCTGAAGGCCCGGGGCCTGTCGGTGGAGGTGCTGTCCGGCGACGTGCCGGCCGCCGTGGCCCGCGCGGCGGGCGCCGCCGGGATCGCCCACTGGCGGGGCGGCCTCTCGCCGCAGGACAAGGCCGAGGCGATCGACGCCCTCGCCGCCCAGGGCCGCAAGGTGCTGATGGTGGGCGACGGCCTGAACGACGCCGCCGCCCTGGCCAAGGCGCACGCCGCCATGGCGCCCGGCTCGGCCCTCGAGGCCAGCCAGAACGCCGCCGACCTGGTGTTCTCGGGCGAGGGCCTCTCGGCGGTGGTGGAGGCGGTGGACCTGGCCCGCTCGGCGCGCAAGCGGGCGATGGAGAACTTCGGCTTCGCCGCCCTCTACAACGTGGTGGCCGCGCCGGCCGCCATGCTGGGGTTCGTCAATCCGTTCGTGGCCGCCCTGGCCATGTCGGGCTCGTCCCTGGCGGTGACCCTCAACGCGCTTCGCACAGGAGCCCGCCGATGAACATCCTGCTCTTCCTCGCGCCCTTCTCGGTGGGCCTGGGCCTGATCGCCGTCGCCGCCTTCTGGTGGACGCTGAGGGCGGGCCAGTACGACGATCCCATGGGCGATGCGAACCGCATCCTGATGGACGATCCCGACGACCGCCCGATCGCCTGATCCTTGATCTGAATCAGGGCGCCGGAGGGCCCGCCGCGCGATGGACGACGCCATGATCCACCCGCCCCAGATCGCGCCCGCCTTCGCCGACCTCGTCGCCAAGTACGACGGCCCCGCGCCGCGCTACACCAGCTATCCCACCGCCGTGCAGTTCTCGCCGGCGGTGGACGAAGCGATCTACCGCGACTGGCTGGCCGCGCTGCCGCCGGCGGATCCGGTCTCGCTCTACCTGCACATCCCGTTCTGCGCCCGGCTCTGCTGGTACTGCGGCTGCAACACCCGGGCGGTGAACCGGCACGAGCCGGTGCGCGAGTACGTCCAGCTGCTGCTGGCCGAGATGGGCCTGCTGCAGCAGGCGCTGCCGGCCAGGCTCAAGGCCACCGCC
>Ga0268287_100170_pt1 | contig 38760 bp, 37 predicted proteins | sample MetcocultureR3M_FD_191348 | JGI IMG/M metagenome (GOLD analysis project Ga0268287, IMG submission 191348) | Soil microbial communities from Anza Borrego Desert, Southern California, United States - Methanotrophic co-culture R3-M | ecosystem: Environmental > Terrestrial > Soil > Desert | place... | reverse complement strand
CCGCAGATCGCCATGCGCTCGGACCAGTACGCCACGTCCGGGGCGTTCGGCGCGGTGCCGCTGTTCGTGGGCACCTTCCTGATCATGATCATCGCCATGACCGTGGCCGCGCCGATCGGCCTGCTCTCGGCGATCTACCTGGCGGAATACGCGAGCCGGCCCACCCGGGCGATCGTCAAGCCGATGCTGGAGATCCTCGCGGGCGTGCCCACGGTGGTCTACGGCTTCTTCGCGGCGCTGACGGTCGGGCCCCTGTTCCGCGGCTTCTTCAACGGCCTGGGCGCGCAGCTCGTGGGCGGGCCGCTGCACGACCTCGGCGTCTACCTCACCCAGGTGCAGAACCAGATGGCGCTGGTGGCCGGGGCGGTCATGGGGATCATGCTGATCCCCTTCGTCTCCTCGCTGTCGGACGACATCATCAACGCCGTGCCCCAGTCGCTGCGCGACGGCAGCCTGGCCATGGGGGCGACCCCGTCCGAGACGATCAAGAAGGTGGTCATGCCTGCCGCCCTGCCGGGCATCATGGGCGCCCTGCTGCTGGCGGTCTCGCGGGCCATCGGCGAGACGATGATCGTGACCATGGCCGCGGGACTCCAGGCCCGGATGACCCTGAACCCGCTCGACACGGTCACGACGGTCACGGTGCAGATCGTCACCCTGCTGACGGGCGACCAGGAATTCGACAGCCCCAAGACGCTGTCGGCCTTCGGCCTCGGCCTGACGCTCTTCGTCATCACGCTGATCCTGAACGTCATCGCGCTCCGGATCGTGCAGAGGTACCGGGAACAGTATGACTGACGCGGCCCTTCCGAAGGCGGGTCCGACGCCCGCCGACCTGCGCGCGGCGGTGGCCGCCCGGCTGAAGGCCAGGCGGGCCCGCGAGGCGCGCTTCCGCTGGTACGGACGCCTGGCGATCATCGCGGCGCTGTCGTTCCTGGCCGTGCTGCTGGGCCGGATCGTGACCCAGGGCTACACGACCTTCCTCGACTACCGGATCAGCGTGCCGGTCTATGTGGACCCCGCCCGGGTGGACCCGGCCGATCCGATGGGCGCCAACTACGACCTGCTGGTGGCCGACGCCGTGCTGGCCAGGCTGGGCGAGCAGGACGATGCGCGCGGCACGCTGTCGGGCAAGGCGATGCAGCTGCTGTCCACCGACCTGGGCTTCCAGCTGCTGGACAAGGTCCGGGCCGATCCCGGGGTCGTGGGCCAGACGGTGACCGTCGAGGGCTCCGTCCGCGCCGATGCGGGGCTCTACTACAAGGGCGCGGTCGACGCCGAGCTGGCCCAGGAAGATCGCAAGCTGGACGACCAGCAGATCGCCTGGCTCGACCGGCTGCAGGACCAGGGCCTGGTCTCCTCGGGCTTCAACACCGGCTTCCTGACCCGCTCCGACTCCACCGAGCCCGAACAGGCCGGCGTCCTCGGCGCCGTGGTCGGCTCGGCCATGATGCTGCTGGTCACCGCCCTGCTGTCGGTGCCGATCGGCGTGCTGGCGGCGGTCTATCTCGAGGAATTCTCGCCCAAGAACCGCTGGACCAGCGTCATCGAGGTGAACATCAACAACCTCGCCGCGGTCCCGTCGATCGTCTACGGCCTGCTCGGCCTGGCGGTATTCATCAACTGGCTGGCGGTCCCGCGCTCCTCGCCGCTGGTCGGCGGGCTGGTGCTCGCTTTGATGAGCCTGCCGACGGTGATCATCGCGACCCGCTCGGCGCTGAAGGCGGTGCCGCCCTCGATCCGCGAGGCGGCCCTGGGGGTCGGCGCATCCAAGACCCAGACGGTGTTCCACCACGTCCTGCCGCTGGCCATGCCCGGGGTGATGACCGGCTCGATCCTGTCGCTGGCCCACGCCCTGGGCGAGACCGCGCCGCTGCTGATGGTGGGCATGGTCTCGTTCGTGCCCGGCGTGCCGGCCGGCTTCACCGACGCGGCCACCGTGCTGCCGGTGCAGGTGTTCATCTGGGAGAACGCGTCCGAGCGCGCGTTCCACGAACGGACGGCGGCGGCGATCATCGTCCTGCTCGTCTTCATGATCGTCATGAACCTCGTCGCCATCGTGCTGCGGCGCCGGTTCGAGCGGCGCTGGTGACATGATCCGGCAGCGTCCCATCGAGAGGCCCCCCATGCTTTCCAAGCCCGACGAGCCGCAGGCCGCCAACGCCGGCCCGGTGCACATCGAGCTGCGGCCCCAGGCCCAGCACGCCGTCGACGCCCCCGCCAAGCTGCGGGCCCGCGACGTCAGCGTCTTCTACGGCGACAAGCAGGCGCTGTTCGACGTCTCGCTCGACGTCCCCGAGCGGGCCGTGACCGCCCTGATCGGCCCGTCCGGCTGCGGCAAGTCGACCTTCCTGCGCTGCATCAACCGGATGAACGACACCATCCCGACGGCGAAGGTCTCGGGCCGGATCGAGCTGGACGGCGAGGACGTCAACGACCGCAGCATCGACCCCGTCCTGCTGCGCGCCCGCGTCGGCATGGTCTTCCAGAAGCCGAACCCCTTCCCGAAGAGCATCTTCGAGAACGTGGCCTACGGGCCGCGCATCCACGGCATCGCCACGGGCAAGCGCGAGCTGGAGCACGTGGTCGAGACCTCGCTGAAGCGGGCCGGGCTCTGGAACGAGGTCGCCGACCGGCTGCACCAGCCGGGCACCAGCCTCTCGGGCGGCCAGCAGCAGCGCCTGGTGATCGCCCGCGCCATCGCGGTGAACCCCGAGGTGATCCTCATGGACGAGCCCTGCTCGGCGCTCGACCCCATCGCCACGGCGCGGGTCGAGGAGCTGATCGACGAGCTGCGCGAGGAGTACTGCATCGTCATCGTGACCCACTCGATGGCCCAGGCCGCGCGGGTCTCGCAGAAGACCGCCTTCTTCCACCTGGGCAAGCTGATCGAGGCCGGGAACACCGACGAGATCTTCACCAACCCGCGGGACTCCCGCACCCAGGACTACATCACCGGCCGGTTCGGCTGAGGGCCATCCCATGAACGAACACATCGTCAAGTCGTACGAGGAAGAGCTCAACGCCCTCACCGCCGAGACCACGCGGATGGGCGGACTGGCCGAGGCGGCCGTCGCCGACTGCCTGCTGGCGGTGGTCAAGCGCGACCAGGAGCTGGCCACCGCGGTCGTCGCGCGGGACGAGCGGCTGGACGTGGCCGAGCGCGACATCGAGCGGCGGGCGATCCGCCTGATCGCCCTGCGCCAGCCCATGGCCAACGACCTGCGCAAGACGGTCGCGGCGATGAAGATCGCCAACAACCTCGAGCGCATCGGCGACCTGGCCAAGAACATCGCCAAGCGCACCCTGGTGATCATCGAGGAGGAGCCGATGACCCCGCTCACCCGCTCGATCGAGCGGATGGGCAAGCTGGTGCTGAACCGGCTCACCTCGGTCCTCGACGCCTACAGCCGCTCGGACATGGAGCGGGCCATGGCCGTCTGGTCCCAGGACGACGAGGTGGACGAGCACTACAACAGCCTCTTCCGCGAGCTGCTGACCTACATGATGGGCGATCCGCGGACGATCACCGCCTGCACGCACATGCTGTTCGCGGCCAAGAACCTCGAGCGGATCGGCGACCACGCCACCAACATCGCCGAGCTCATCCACTACGAGATCACGGGCGAGGAGATGATCTCCCAGGCCCGGCCGAAGACCGATCCACTGGAAGCCTGACGGGGGCCGCTAAGTGACGACGCCACGCATACTGATCGTCGAGGACGAGGACTCGCTCGCGACGCTGCTTCAGTACAACCTCGAGAAGGAGGGCTACGAGGTCGCCGCCGCCGGCGACGGCGAGGAGGCCCTGCTGCAGGTGCAGGAGCGCCTGCCCGACCTCATCGTGCTGGACTGGATGCTGCCCAAGGTGTCGGGCATCGAGGTGTGCCGGCGGCTGCGCCAGCGGCCCGAGAGCCGCAACGTGCCGATCATCATGCTGACGGCGCGGGGCGAGGAGACCGACCGCATCCGCGGCCTGGACACCGGCGCCGACGACTATGTGGTCAAGCCCTTCGCCATGAGCGAGCTGGCGGCCCGCATCCGCGCGGTGCTGCGCCGGCTGCGCCCGGGCCTGGCCGAGGACCGCGTCCGCTGCGGCGACATCATCATCGACCGGGTCGCCCACCGCGTGAAGCGGAACGGCGCGGAGGTGCACCTGGGCCCCACCGAGTTCCGGCTGCTGGACCACTTCATGCAGCATCCCGGGCGGGTGTTCTCGCGCGAGCAGCTGCTGGACGCCGTCTGGGGGTCGGATGTCTATGTCGAGGCCCGGACCGTCGACGTGCACATCGGGCGCCTGCGCAAGGCCCTGAACGCGGCGGACGCGGGCGACCCGATCCGCACGGTCCGCTCGGCCGGCTACTCGCTGGACGTCGACGCCTGAGCGCTTGACCGGAGGGCGGCGGACCGCCAAAGCCGCCGTCCATGAACATCCTGCTGGTTGGCTCGGGCGGCCGCGAACACGCGCTCGCCTGGAAGATCGCGGCCTCGCCGCTGGTGAAGCGCCTGGTGGCCGCGCCGGGCAATCCCGGCATGGCCGAGCAGTGCGAGCTGCGCGCCGTGGGGCCCACCGACGTGCCGGCCCTGGTGGCGCTGGCCAAGGAGATCGCCGCCGACCTCGTGGTGATCGGCCCGGAATCGTCCGTGGATGCGGGCCTCGCCGACCAGCTGCAGGCCGAGGGGATCCCCTGCTTCGGTCCGACGGCGGGCGCGGGGCAGCTGGAGTCCTCCAAGGCCTTCACCAAGGCCTTCGCCGACCGCTACGGCCTGCCCACCGCCGCCTACCGCGTCTGCGAGAGCGCCGAGGCGGCCCGCGCGGCGCTGGAGCTGTTCGAGCCGCCCTATGTGATCAAGGCCGACGGCCTGGCGGCCGGCAAGGGCGTCACCGTGGCCCAGGACCGCGGCGAGGCCGAGGCCGCCATCGACGACGCCTTCGGCGGCCGCTTCGGCGCGGCCGGGGCCCGCGTGGTGGTCGAGGAGTTCCTGGAGGGCGAGATCGGCTCGCTGTTCGCCCTGTGCGACGGCGAAGCCTCCATGCTGTTCGGCTGGGCCCAGGACCACAAGCGCGTCTTCGACGGCGAGCAGGGACCGAACACGGGCGGGATGGGCACCTATTCCCCTGCGCCGGTCTTCACGCCCGAGCTGGTGGAGCAGGTCCGCACGCGGCTGGTGGAGCCCGCTTTCGCCGGCATTGCCGCCGACGGCTCGCCCTACCGCGGGGTGCTGTTCGTCGAGCTGATGGCCACGAAGCACGGGCCCAAGCTGGTGGAGTTCAACGTCCGCTTCGGCGATCCCGAGTGCCAGGTGCTGATGCTGCGGCTGGAGAGCGACCTCGTGCCGTACCTGGTCGCCTGCGCGAACGGGACGCTCGGGGACATGCCCCCGCCCGTCTGGCGCGACGAGGCGGCGGTCTGCGTGGTCATCGCGGCCAAGGGCTATCCGGGCACGCCCGCCGCCGGCGGCGAGATCCGTGGGCTCGACCAGGACCTCGGCGACGGCGTGGTGGTCTTCCATGCGGGGACGAGGCGCGACGCCGACGGAACCCTGCGGGCGGCCGGCGGCCGCGTGCTCAACGTCTGCGCGCGGGGGGCGGACCTGCGGACTGCGCGCGACCGCGCCTATGCGGCCATCGAGCGGATCGAGTTCGCCGACGGCTTCTGCCGCAGCGACATCGGCTGGCGGGCCCTGGGCCGCTAGCCTTCCGCCAGCGTCTTCAGGGCCGGCAGCGCCTCGTTGGCCCAGGCCTCGCCGATCGCCAGCATGGCGAGCTCGACCTCGGCGGGCTCCAGCTCGGCCTCGAAGGCATCCCAGCCCGAGTGCGTCAGCCGCACATGGACCCCGCCCGGGATGGGCGTCAGGGCGATGGCGACGTCGGTGGGCGGCCGGCCAGGGTAGGTCCAGCTGAAGCGCAGCCGCCGCCGCGGGTCCAGCACCTCGAGCCGGCAGGGGATGGCGTCGGTCAGGTCGCCGGCCTCCCGCCGCCGCCGGCTGGGCTGCATGACGAAGGTGTGGCCGACCCGCGGCCGGAAGCCGAAGCCGCCCATCCAGCGCCAGACCAGGGCGGTGTCGGTCATCACCCGCCAGACCGCCTCGGGGCTCGCCGCGATCTCGATGACGGTCTCGATGTCGTCGCTGTCCATGCGCCGGCCTGCCAAGCCGCTTCCTGACCTCAGGTCAAGCCCGCCCATCTCGCCTTGCCCCGCCGCCGCCGCCCTCGCTAAATAGGGTTCAAACAACTGTACGAAGGGGAAGCGCCATGGCCGTCACCGCCGACGTCGCCGCCGAGCAGGAGCGGGAGAAGGCCAACACCGGCACCGAGGCCGTCCCCGAGGCCCAGCGCTTCGACCAGGCTTCGCTGGAGCGCTGGCTGGAGGCCAACGTCGAGGGCTACGCCGGCCCGCTGGAGGTCCGCAAGTTCAAGGGCGGCCAGTCGAATCCGACCTATCAGCTCATCACGCCCTCGCAGAAGTACGTCCTGCGCCGCAAGCCGCCGGGCAAGCTGCTGCCCTCGGCCCACGCCGTGGACCGGGAGTACCGGGTGATCTCGGCGCTGTACCCGACGGGCTTCCCGGTCGCGCGCACCTACGGCCTGTGCCAGGACGATTCCGTCATCGGCACCTGGTTCTACGTGATGGATTGCGTCGAGGGACGGGTGCTCTGGGACCAGACCCTGCCGGCCTATTCCCCGGCCGAGCGCACCGCCATCTTCCGCGCCAAGATCAAGACCCTCGCCGACCTGCACAACACCGACTACGTCAAGATCGGCCTGGAGGACTACGGCAAGCCCGGCAACTACATGGCCCGGCAGGTCGACCGCTGGACCAAGCAGTACAAGGCCTCGGAGGACCGCCACATCGAGGAGATGGAGCGGCTGATCGAGTGGCTGCCGCGCACCGTGCCGAACCAGGAGCGGACCTCGATCGTCCACGGCGACTACCGCCTTGACAACATGATCTTCCATCCCACCGAGCCGCGCGTGGCGGCGGTGCTGGACTGGGAGCTGTCGACCCTGGGCGAGCCGCTGGCCGACTTCACCTACCTGCTGATGAACTGGGTGAACGGCACGATCTCGCAGCTGCCCGACCTGAAGGCGCACGGCATCCCGACCATCGAGGAGGCGGTGGACTACTACTGCGAGCTGACCGGCCGCGACGGCCTGCCCGACCTCAACTGGTTCTTCTCGTACAACACCTTCCGCCTGGCCGGCATCGTCCAGGGCATCCTCGGGCGGGTGCGCGACGGCACCGCCAACCACCCGGACGCGGCCAGCATGGGCCCGCGGGTCCTGGCGCTGGCCCAGACCAGCTGGGAGTTCGCGAAGAAGGCCGGCGCCGGCTAGAGGCCGCCCACCACGGCGTCCAAGGCCGCCTCGTCCTGGAAGACGGCCCGGACCGGCCAGGGCCGCACCCGCTCGCGCCAGGCGGGGGGCAGGCGGATCCAGTCCTTCTCGGTGGTGAGGAGGCCGGCGCCGTCCTGGGCCGCGCGATCCGCCAGCAGGGCGAGCGCAGCGGCGTCGTAGGCGTAGTGGTCCGGGAATGGGGCGAACTCCACCAGCTCGCAGCCGGCCGCCTTCAGGGCGCGCTCGAACTTCCACGGCTTGCCGATGCCGGCGAAGGCGACCTGCGGTCCGACCGGCGGCGGCCCCTCGGGCTCGAGCCGGGCGATCAGCACCGGGACCTTCGACAGCACGCGGACCAGCTCGGGATCGGGCGCCGCGAGATCGGCGGGCAGCAGGATGACCGCGGCGTCCGCCCGCGCCAGCCCCGCCGCGAGCGGCTCGCGCATGGGCCCGGCGGGAAACACCCGCCCGTCCCCGAAGGGCCACTCGCCGTTCCGCGTCTCGCCGTCCACGACCACCAGCGACAGGGCCTTCTTCACGGAGGGGTTCTGGTGGCCGTCGTCCATCACCACCACGCGGGCGCCCGCGGCGGCCGCGGCCCGCGCGCCGGCCAGACGGTCGCGGGAGACCCAGACGGGCAGGTCGCGGGCCAGCATCAGGGGCTCGTCGCCCACCTCGCCGCTGGCGTGGACGGCGGGATCGACCCGCACCGGACCCGCCAGCGAGCCGCCGTAGCCGCGCGACAGGACGTGTCCGCCGAGCCGGCGGGCGATCTCGCGCACGACCGGGGTCTTGCCCGCGCCGCCCATGGTCAGGTTGCCCACGCAGATCACCGGCGCGCCCGCGTCCAGCGGCCGGGCGCGGGCGATCCGCCGGGCCGTCACGCCGGCCCAGGCCCAGGACAGCGGCGTGAGCAGCGCCCGGGTCATCGGCATGGAGCGCCGGTCGCGCTCGTACCACCAGCGGGGGGTCGCCAGTTTCATGCGGGCAGCAGGGGATCGAGGACGGCGAGGGCGGCGTCGAGCTGGGCGCCCTGCCGCTCGGCGTAGGCGAGGGCGGCCCGGCCCAGGGCCTCGCGGGTCGGGGTCTCGCGGGTCGGGGCGGCGCCCAGCAGGCGGCGGAGCTCGGCCTGAAGGGCGTCCGGGCCGGTCAGGACGATGGCCGCGCCGGCGTCCGACATCTCGGCGTAGAGGTCGGCGGCGTTGAACACGTGCGGCCCGGTGAGGATCGCGCAGCCCAGGCGGGCGGGCTCCAGCGGATTGTGCCCGCCGATTCCCGGCCGGAAGCTGCCGCCCATCACCACCACGTCGGCCAGGCGGAAGAAGAGGCCGAGTTCGCCCAGGGTGTCGGCCACGTAGAGGGCGTCGTCCGGCGTCGGAAGCTCGCCCGCCCCGCGGCGCGGCGCGGCGAGTTCGGCCGCCAGGGCGCCGCCCCGCTCGGGATGGCGCGGGGCGATGATCGTCAGCGCGTCCGGCGCGGCGGCGCGGACGGCCGCGGCGAGGATCGGCTCCTCGCCCGGATGGGTGCTGGCCGCCAGGACCACCGGGCGTCCGGCGAGGAGCCCCCGCAGGCGCTCCAGCTCGGCCGCGTCGCAGGGCAGGGGATCGCCTGCGCGCTTCAGGTTCAGGTGCGGGCCGGTCCGGGCCCCGAGGCGGGCGAGGCGAGCGGCGGTGGCGTCGTCCTGCGGCAGGACGGCGTCGAAGGCGCCGAGCAGCGCCCGCGCCGAGGCGGGGGCGCGGGCCCAGCCGGCGGCGCTGGCCTCGGTCATCCGCGCCGAGGCGAGGGCGAGGCGCACGCCGCGCTCCTTCGCCGCCAGGATCAGGTTCGGCCACAGCTCGCTCTCGACCAGCACGGCGAGGCCCGGATGCCAGTGATCGAGGAAGCGGGCGACCGCGCCCGGAGCGTCGACGGGCGCGAACTGGTGGATCACGCCCGGGGGCAGGCGCCGCGCCAGCACCTGGGCCGAGGTGACCGTGCCCGAGGTGACGAGGACGGTGAGATCCGGCCGCCGCCGCCTCAGCGCCGCGACCAGCGGCAGCAGCGAGGCGCTCTCGCCCACGCTGACGCCGTGCAGCCACACGAGCGGACCCGGGGGACGGGGAGCCGCCGCCCGGCCGAGGCGCTCGGCGAGCCGGGCGGGGTCTTCCTTGCCGCGCCGGGCGCGGGCCTGCAGGACCTGCGGCGCCAGCGGCTCGAGCAGGCGGGTCGCCGCGCCGTAGAGCGCGAGGGGGAGGGGTTTCACACCACCTCGGCGGGGGCCAGCCGGCAGGCGTGAGCGCCGTCGGTCTCCACCTGCAGGGTGGCGTGGCCAATGCGGAAGCGGCGCTCCAGGCCCTCGCAGGCGTCGTGCAGGAAGCGGTCCGGATCGGCGTTGCCGGGCCGCAGGACATGGGCGGTGAGGGCGGTCTCGGTGGTGCTCATGGCCCAGATGTGCAGGTCGTGGACGCCCTCGACGCCGGGCAGGGCCTCCAGCCAGCGGCGGACCTCGTCCACGTTGATGCCCCGGGGGGCGGCGTCCAGCGCCAGGTCCATGGAATCGCGCAGGAGGCCCCAGGTGCCCAGGACAATCACCGCGGCGATGGTCAGGCCGAGCAGCGGGTCGATCCAGAGCAGGCCGGTCCGGGCCATGGCGAAGGCCCCGACCACCACGGCCAGCGACACGGCGGCGTCGGCGGCCATGTGCAGGAAGGCGCCGCGGACGTTCAGGTCGTCGTGGCTGCCCCGCAGGAAGAGCGCCGCGGTGACCCCGTTGATCAACACCCCCAGGCCAGCGACCAGCATGACGATGTCGGAATCCACCCCGGCCGGCTCGCGCAGCCTGTGCGCCGCCTCGGACACGATGGCTCCCACCGCCACCAGCAGCAGCACGGCGTTGGCGAGGGACGCGAGGATGGTCGCCTTGCGCAGGCCGTAGGTGCGTCGGCCCGAGGGCGCGCGCTTGGCCAGCACCGCGGCGCCCCAGGCCAGCAGCAGGGACAGGACGTCGGAAAGATTGTGGCCCGCGTCGGCCAGGAGGGCCAGCGAGCCCGTCCAGAGCCCCGCGGCCACCTCGGCGGCGACAAAGCCGGTGTTGAGGACCACGCCGATCGCGAAGGCCCAGCCCATGTCCTTGGGCGCGTGGTGATGATGGTGGCCATGGCCGTGCGAATGGCCGTGACCGTGAGCGTGGTCATGCCCATGGTCATCATGGTGGTCGGAGTGCGCGTGGGCCTTGGCCATCGGAGCCTATGTCTCGCGAACCGGGCGAAGGATCAATGCGGCGCGGGCGCCCGCCCCACCAGGGCCTCGGCCCGGCGGGTGGCGGCGGACAGGCGCGCGGACCAGTCCTCGATCAGCGCGGCGATCTCGGCCTCGCCGGCGCCGGCGGGCACGTGCAGCGGCCCCTCCCAGACGACGGCGCCACGGCCGAACGGGGCGGCGAACATCACCCTGTCCCAGGTGTCCTCGAGCTGCCAGGCGGGATTGGCGGCGATCCCCATCAGGAACACCGGCTGGCCCGAACGGCGGGCGATCTGCAGCGCGCCCGCCTGGACCACCTCGTTGGGGCCGCGCGGTCCGTCGGGCGTGACCACGAGGGCGCCGCCGCCCGCCACCCATGTCGTGGCCTCGCGGATCGCGGCGACGGCCTGCCGGGCCTTGGCCGAGTCGCCCTTCTTGGCCGAGGAGACCCGGATCGCGGGAAATCCCGACATCGACAGCGCCTGGGCGATGAATTCCCCGTCGGCCGAGGGGGAGACGAGGCAGCGGGTCCGCTTGCGCCACCACTGCGGCGCGGTGGCCAGGCACAGCGGGATGCGGCCGTGCCAGAAGAGGGCGATCGCCCCCGTCTCCTGGTCGGACAGCACCGGCTCGACGCAGGCGACGTTCTCGTGCCGCCAGCGCACGGTGCGCAGCACGATGCGCAGATAGGTCCCCAGCACCCAGCCGAGGAAGGCCTGGACGCCGTCGCTCCGGAGCAGCTTCTTCAAGCGGCGGGCTCCGCCTCCAGGTGCTGGCTGCGGGCCAGCCGGGCGTAGAGGCCGCGCTTCCTGACCAGGGCGTCGTGGTCGCCCGTCTCCACGATGCGGCCCTTGTCCACGACATAGATCCGGTCCGCGCCGCGCACGGTGGAGAGGCGGTGGGCGATCAGGATGGTGGTGCGGCCGGCCATCAGGCGCTTCAGCGCCTCCTGCACCTGGGCCTCGCTTTCGGTGTCGAGGGCGCTGGTGGCCTCGTCCAGCAGCAGGATCGGGGCGTCCTTCAGGAAGGCGCGGGCGATGGCGATGCGCTGGCGCTGGCCGCCCGACAGGCGCGCGCCGGCCTCGCCCACGTGGGTCTCGTAGCCTTCCGGGAGGGCCATGATGAAGTCGTGGGCCGCGGCGGCGCGGGCGGCGGCCTCGACCTCCTCCGCCGTGGCGCCCGGCCGGGCGTAGCAGATGTTGGCGCGGATCGAATCGTCGAACAGGAACGGCTCCTGGGTGACCAGGGCCACCTGGTCGCGCAGCGAGGCCAGGGTCACCTCGCGCAGGTCATGGCCGTCGATCAGCACCCGCCCGGTGGTGGGGTCGTAGAAGCGCGGGATCAGGTTGAGGATGGTTGTCTTGCCCCCGCCCGACGGGCCGACCAGAGCCACGGTCTCGCCGCGACGGACCTCGAAGTCCACGCCGGACAGGGTGGGCGCGCCCTCGCGTCCGTAGCTGAAGCCGACGTTGTCGAAGCGGATGGTGGCCTCGCCCCGGGGCAGGGGCTTGGCGCCCGGCTTCTCCTGCACCTCGGGCTCGACGTCGAGGGCCGAGAACAGCCGCCGCGCGGCCGACATCCCCTCGGCGAAGACGGTCTGCAGGTTGGCGAGCTGGCGCAGCGACTGCGAGGCCACGCCAAGCGCGGCGATGAAGGCCACGAACGCGCCCACGGTCATGCCGCCCTGCTGCGCGCGCCAGCCGGCGTAGGCGATCACCGCGGCGGTGATCAGGGTCATGAGCAGCTCGGTGGTGGGCGCGGCCCGGGCGCGGGCGTTCGCGCCCTTGGTCAGGTGCCGCTGGCGGCGGCGGACGACCTCGGCGACGCGCGCCTCCTCATAGGCCTCGCGGTTCTCGAGCTTGACCACCCGCACCCCGTCCAGGCTTTCCATAATGGCGGTCGAGAGGGCCGAGGTCTCGGCCATCGCGCCCTTGGCGGCCTTGGTGGTGCGCTTGGCGAAGCGGCGCATGATCCAGGTGGCGGCCGGCAGGGCCACCACCAGCAGGATCGACAGCGTACGGTCGTTGGAGACCATCACCGAGATGGCCCCGATCACGATCAGCAGGTGCTGGGTGTAGTTGATGACGCCCGCCGTCGCCGCCTCGCGGATCAGGCCGGCGTCGTAGAGCACCGAGGAGACGTAGGCGCCCGAGTGCTGGCTGCGCAGGTGCGACAGGTCGGCCCGGACCAGCTTGCCGAAGAGCTGCACCTGGATGTCGCCCACCACGGCGTTGCCGATGCGGTTCACGAGCGTGGCCTGCACCACCTGGGAGATCGCCCGGGCGATGGCGTAGGCGGCGATGGTCAGCGGCAGGGCGACGAGCGCGCCCGGCTTGTGGTTGACCATCAGGTCGTTGGTGGCCGGCTCCAGGATCTGGACCAGCATGGTGGTGAAGTACGCCGCGGCGATCCCGGCCACGAGGGCGCCGGCCCAGGCCATCCAGCGCGGGGCGAGGTAGGCCCGCGCCACCCGCCCGATCAGGGCTCGGCCGGACAGCTCGGGGGCGCTGCGCTCGCTCATGGCGCGAGGCGTCGGACGTTGCGGAAGCGAAGTCAAGCGGCGGCAGGCCCCCTGCGACGCCCGGCCCGGCTTCCGGTTTGGCGGGGATCGCCCTACTTAGGCGCCATGACGGACGCGCCCGCCAAGGCTCCCTTCGACCTGTCGACGCCCCTCGGGCGGGCGAGGACCTATCTGGACTACCTCTGGAACGACCACGCCTACCTGCGGCTGGGCTTCTCCAACGCCCACTGGATCTCGGAGGAGCTGGTGCGGGCGAACCAGCCGTGGCCGCACCAGCTGGCCGCCTGGAAGGCGCGCGGGATCAAGACGATCATCAACCTGCGCGGCGGGTTCGACGCCAGCTTCCACGCGCTGGAGAAGGACGCCTGCCAGCGCCTGGGGCTGACGATGGTGGACTTCACCATCACCTCGCGCGAGGTGCCCAGCGTCCAGCGCGTGCTGGGCGCCAAGCGGCTGTTCGAGACCATCGAATATCCGGCCATGATGCACTGCAAGTCCGGCGCGGACCGGGCGGGCATCATGAGCGTGCTCTACATGCACTTCCGGAAGGGCAAGACCATCCGCGAGGCCATGGACCAGCTGCACCTGCGCTACCTGCACGTGAAGCAGGGCAAGACCGGCGTGCTGGACTACACCTTCGAGCGCTACCTCGAGGAGGGCGAGCCCGCCGGGATGAGCTTCCTCGAGTGGGTGCAGAGCCCGATGTACGACCCCGCCGGGATGAAGGCGACGTTCCGCGCCCAGATGCTGGGCTCGCTGATCACCGAGCGCCTGCTCCGCCGCGAATAGCCGGCCGTACGCCCCCCGGGAGCTGTCGCCTTTGTGACAGACAACCGGGGCTGCGACATGCGAAGGTACAGTATGGACGACGGCCACACCCTCGCGGCGGAAGAATTCTGCACGCTGCTGTGCGTGCGCGCCGACGGCGTCTCGCCCTTCGTCGATCTCGCTCCGTGGACCGGGCTGGAGCACGTGCGCAGGCGCGCGCAGCGGCTGCTGCGCGAGCATCTGAGCTGCGACGCCGTGGAAGTCTGGCGCGGCGGGACCCTGCTGGAGCGCATCGCGCGCGGTTGAGGGCGGCGGCCCGCTTCGGCGGGCCTGCCTTCCCCGCCTAGCGGCCTTCCTCGGCCGGCGAGAGCAGCTTGTGCGCGTGGATGATGAAGTAGCGCATCAGGGCGTTGTCGACCGTCTCCTGGGCCTTGGCGCGCCAGGCGCGCAGCGCTTCGTCGTAGGAGGGGAAGGCGCCGACGAGGTCGACCTTCCTGAGGTCGCGGAACTGGGGCGGGCCCTCGAGGGATTCGAGCTCGCCGCCGATGACGAGGTGCAGAAGCTGCTTGTCGGACATGGGTCGCTTTCGTAGCGGAAGGTCAGTTTCCGCTGCGGATATGCCGGACCCGGTCCAGGATCAATGGGGCGAGACGCGGCGTCGCGCAGACGAGGCTCGCCTGCACGGGGCGCGGGCGGTTGTAGCGGAAGCCCGCGCCGGTGTGGTCGCCGACGAATCCGCCGGCTTCCGTGGCGATCAGGTCGGCCGCGGCCAGGTCCCAGTCGTGCTTGGCCACGGGCGCCACCGCGGCGTCGAAATCGCCCGAGGCCACCAGGCACATGCGGTAGGCGGTGGAGTTGCGCTGCTGCACCTGCATCGGCGGCCAGGGGACCGGCCAGCTCGGGTGCGGGAAGACCCTGGGATCGCCCGCCATGCGGCAGTCCTCCAGGCGGTCGGTCCCGCTGACCCGGATCGGCGCCCCGTTCATCGTGGCGCCCTGCCCGGCGACGGCGGCGTAGGTCTCGGAGAGTTCCGGGGCGAAGACCACCCCCGCGACCGGCCGCTCGTCCTCGACGACCGCCAGCGAGATCGCCCACCAGGGCATGTCGTTCAGGAAGGCGCGGGTGCCGTCGATGGGATCGACCACGAAGAGCCGTCGGCGCGACAGGCGCCCGCTGTCGTCGGCGGTCTCCTCGGAAAGCCAGCCGTAGCCCGGCCGCGCGGCCCCCAGGCGCGCCTTCAGCAGCGCGTCGGCGGCCAGGTCGGCGTTGGTGACCGGCGAGCCGCCCTCCTTGTAGTCGATCTCCAGGCCCTCGCGGCGCAGGCGGGCCGCGAGCTCGCCCGCTTCCTGCGCGGCGTCCAGGAGGAGGGCCAGGTCGTCCAGGATCAGCGCCCCGCGATGGCCAGGGCGTCCACCAGCAGGGAGGGCGCGTTGGAGGCGCCGCGGATTTCGAGGTCCGAGCCCGGGACGAGGCGGCCGTAGATGTCGATCAGGTTGCCGGCGACGGTGATCTCGCTGACCGGATAGGCGAGTTCGCCGCCCTCGAACCAGAAGCCCGAGCAGCCCACCGACCAGTCGCCAGTGTTGCCGTTCAGCGAAGGGCCGAACATCGAGGTGACGAGCAGGCCCGAGCCGGCGTCCTTCATCAGGGCGGAGAGGTCCTTCTCGCCCGGCCGCAGGGTCAGGTTGGTGGGCGAGACGCCGGGCGGGCCGGCCAGGCCGCGCGAGGCGTGGCCCGTCGTCGAAAGGCCCAGCTGGCGGGCCGAGGACGAGTTCAGCAGCCAGGTGGTGAGCACCCCGTCCTCGATCAGGTCGCGGCGCTGGTTGCGGACCCCCTCGTCGTCGAACGGCGAGGAGCCGAGGCCGCGCGGACGGTGCGGATCGTCGGTGACGAAGATCCCCTTGGCGAACACCGGCTGGCCCAGCTTGTCCTTCAGGAACGAGGTCCCGCGGGCGATGGAGGGGCCGGCGATCGCGCCGATCAACGGCGACAGCAGCGAGGCGGCCAGGCGGTTCTCGAAGATCACCGGCGCGGTGGTCGAGGCGATCTTGCGCGCGCCCAGGCGGGCGGCGGCGCGGCGGCCGGCCTCGGCGCCCAGGGTCTCGGGCGCGGGCAGGTCGGCCTGCCAGCGGGCCGAGCGGCCGTCGTAGCCGGTCTCCATGCCGCCCTCGTCGCCGGCGATGGCCGAGGCGCCGATCGAGAAGCCCGAAGCGCGGTGCACGCCCGTGAAGCCGCCGCTGGTGACGATGGTCCAGCGCGAGGACGACCACGCGCCGCTGGCGCCGTCGGTGTTGGTGACCCTGGGCTGGGCGCGGGCGGCGGCCTCGGCGGCGCGGGCGCGATCCTCCAGCTCGGCCGCGGTGGGCTCGGCCGGGTCGTAGAGGTCGAGGTCGGGCAGGTCGCCGCGGGCCAGGGCGTCGGGGTCGGCCAGGCCTGCGTAGGGATCCTCCGGGGCGAGCTTGGCCATGGCGACCGCCCGCTCGACCAGCTTGGCGCGCGCCTCCGGCGAAATGTCGGAGCCGGAGACGGTCGCCTGCCGGCGGCCGACGAACACCCGCAGGCCGAGGTCGCGGGACTCCTCGCGCTCCACCTCCTCGAGGTCGCCCAGGCGCACGGTGACCGAAAGGCTGCGGCGCTCGGCGCCCACGGCCTCGGCGGCGTCCGCCCCGGCCTTCAGCGCGGCGGCCACGACGTCGTTCAGCAGGTTTTCGTCCATGCCCGGCATATGGCCGAGCGGAGGCCCGTTCACAAGCTCACGGCACCGCGTAGAACAGCAGCGCGGCGGCCGCGGCGATATAGGCGATCCAGGTGGCGAGGACGCCCGCGGCGCGGGGCAGCGTCGCTTCGCCGCTGCGCGAGAGGCCGACCGCGTGCAGCCCGCGTCCGGCGAACAGGACGAAGCCGATCAGGTGGACGAGCAGAGGCGGCGCCCCGGCCATCGCCAGGATCGCCAGGCCGATGAGCGCCGTCGGCACATATTCGGTGGCGTTGCCGAAGGCGCGGATAGCGCGCTCCAGCTCCGGAACCCCGCCGTCGCCCAGGGCCACCCCGTGCTTGCGCCGCTGACGGGTGACCAGCACCGACAGGACCAGCAGGAGGACGAGGTGCAGGCCGGCCCAGAGGGCGGCGGCGTGGGCGGCGGGCGTCAGGTCCATCGGGTTCCTTGGAGTGCTCAGTCCACGGGCCGGCCGTCGCCGGGAAGGCCGAGCTTAGCCCACTTTTCGGTCACCGCCTCAACCACGGCGGGATCCATGAACAGCTTCTCGCCCCACTCCCGCTTGGTCTCGGGGGGCCACTTGTTGGTGGCGTCGAGGCCGATCTTGGAGCCGAGGCCGCTCTCGGGGCTGGCGAAGTCCAGGTAGTCGATGGGGGTGTTCTCGACGAGCGTGACGTCCCGGGCCGGGTCCATCCGCGTGGAGATGGCCCACATCACGTCCTTCCAGTCGCGGGCGTCGATGTCGTCGTCCACGACGATCACCCACTTGGTGTACATGAACTGGCGAAGGTAGCTCCAGACGCCCATCATCACGCGCTTGGCGTGGCCGGGGTAGGCCTTCTTCATCGACACCACGGCGATCCGGTAGCTGCAGCCCTCGGGCGGCAGCCAGAAGTCGACGATCTCCGGGAACTGCTGGCGGATCAGCGGGATGAACACCTCGTTCAGCGCCTCGCCCAGCACGCTGGGCTCGTCCGGCGGCCGGCCGGTGAAGGTGGTCAGGTAGATCGGGTCGCGGCGCATGGTGATCGCGCTGACCTGGAACACCGGGAAGCGCTCGACCGAATTGTAGTACCCCGTGTGGTCGCCGTACGGCCCCTCGTCGGCGTACTCGTCCAGGAGGACGTGGCCCTCCAGCACGATCTCGGCCTGGGCCGGCACCATCAGCGGCACGGTCTTGGCCGGCACGAGGTCCACCTTGGCCCCGCGCATCAAACCGGCGAACTGGTACTCCGACAGCGTGTCCGGCACGGGGGTCACGGCGGCCAGGATGGTCCCCGGATCGGCGCCGATCACCGCGCAGGCGGGCAGGGGCTCGGGCCTGCCGGCGGCCTTCCAGCGGCGGTGGTGCTGGGCGCCGCCTCGGTGGGCCAGCCAGCGCATGATGGTGCGGTCCTTCCCCAGCACCTGCATGCGGTAGATGCCGAGGTTGTAGTCGTCTTCGCGGTCGGTGGAGGGGCCCTTGGTGACCACCAGCGGCCAGGTGATCAGCGGCGCGGGCTCGCCCGGCCAGCAGGTCTGGATCGGCAGTTGCGTCAGGTCGATCTGGTCGCCCGTGAGGACGACCTCCTGCACCGGCGCCTTCTTCACCGTGTTGGGCCGCATGCTCATCACCGTCTTGGCGAGGGGCAGCATGCCCATGGCGTCCTTCAGGCCGCGCGGCGGCTCGGGCGCGCGCAGGAAGGCCAGCAGCTCGCCCACCTCGCGCAGGTCGGCCGCCGTCGCCCGTTCGCGGCCCTCCAGCGTCACGCCCATGGCCACGCGCTTGACCGTGCCGAAGAGGTTGACGAGGCACGGCATGGCCGAGCCCTGGCCGTCGGCGCGGATGACGTTCTCGAACAGCACCGCCGGCCCGCCGGCGGCCAGCAGCCGCCGCTGGATCTCGGTCATCTCGAGCACCGAGGAGACGGGTTCGGCGACCCGGACCAGCTCGCCCGCGGCTTCCAGGCGGTCGATGAAGTCGCGCAGCGATCGGTAAGCCATCGTTCCTCCACACTTGGCCGGCGGTTTACCCGCAGCCCCCCGGCGGGTCTAGGATGGGCCCATGAAGCGCCTCGACCTCGACGACCTGCCGCCGAAGATCGCCGCCCTGCTGGAGGGGCTCGAAGCCGGCGAGGCGCTGCTGCTGGTCCAGCACGGCGCGGTGGTGGGCCGGCTGGTCGCGGAGGGCCCGGCCGCCCCGCCGGCCGAACCCGGCCTTCCGCCCGAGCAGCACGCCCGCGAGGTGTTCGAGAACTTCCGCGCCGCGATCGAGGACGAGTTCTGAGGCCCTCCCCCTAGTCCTGTCCGGCCTCCCAGGCCTTCAGCGCCGCCTTCTTGGCGATCTTGCGGAAGCGGCGCTCCAGGAAGTTGCGGAAGCTGCCGGGGTGCAGGGTCGCCATCCGCGCCAGCACGCTGGGATAGTCCTTGTAGTGCGGCGTGATGTGGAAGGTCCCCGGCTCGGCCTCCATCAGCATCTCGCGCTCGTCGAACGAGACGTCCATCAGGACGAGGCTCTGGTCCTCCCGGCGCAGGCGCGTGAAGAACTTGCCGTTCACCAGGAAGGCGGGCTTGCCGTAGCTCTTGCCTTCCTCGGCGCCGGGGAAGGACAGCACGATCGCGCGCATCTCCTCGTAGGTCATCGGGGACGTCCCTAGTAGGCCAGAGCCATGCCGTCCTTGCGCATCTCGCTGGCCGCGGCGTAGCGGCCGGGCCAGCGCTCGACCGCCTGGTAGCCGCCGAAGCCGCCGTCGGGCTCGCCCAGCTTCCAGCCGAGGGCGGCGAGGGCCGCCTTGGTCCTGGCGGGCACGCCGGTCTCCAGCCGCAGCAGGCCCAGCGGGTCCAGCTTCTGCCCGGTGGGCTCGGAGCCGCCCTCGTGATGCCAGCGGGGCGCATCGCCCGCCTCCTGCAGGGACAGGCCGTGGTCGACCATGTTGGAGATGATCTGCGCCTGGCCCTGGGGCTGCATGTCGCCGCCCATGACCCCGAACGACAGCCACGGCTTGCCCTCGCGCGTGGCGAAGCCCGGGATGATGGTCTGGAAGGGCCGCTTGCCGGGCGCGTAGAGGTTCGGATGGCCGTCCTGCAGGGCGAACAGCTCGCCGCGGTCCTGGAACATGAAGCCCAGGTCGTCGGGCGACAGGCCCGAGCCCATGCCCCGGTAGTTGGACTGGATGATCGAGACCATCATCCCGTCGGCGTCGGCGGTGGTGAAGTAGGTGGTGTCGCCGCGGCTGGGGGCCCGGAAGGGGGCGATCTCCCGCAGGATGCGGTCAGGCCGGATCAGGGCCGCGCGCTCCTTCGCATAGGCCTTGGAGACCAGGTGCTCGATCGGCGCCTTGTAGAAGGCGGGGTCGGCGTAGTGGCGGGCGCGGTCCTCGAAGGCCAGCCGCTTGGCCTCCACCGCGTGGTGGATCGCCGCCGCCGACTGGAAGCCCATCGCCTTCACGTCGAACTGCTCGAGGATGTTCAGCAGCTGCAGGGTGGCGATCCCCTGGCTGTTGGGCGGCAGGGCCCAGACGTCGACCCCGCGGTAGCTGGACGAGACCGGGTCCACCCACTCCGACCGGTGGGCGGCGAGGTCGGCGCGGGTCATCCAGCCGCCGATGCGCTTGAAGTAGGCCTCGATGGCCCGGGCGGTCTCGCCCTCGTAGAACTCGCGCCCGCCGCCCTCGGCGATCCGGCGGTAGGTGGCCGCCAGGCGCGGGTTCTTGAACACCTCGCCCTCGACGGGGGCCCGGCCCTCGGGGGCCCAGACGGCCTTGAAGTTCTCCACCTCCTCGATGCCCGAGCCGGGCCGGGTGAAGGCGCTGAACGAGCGCTCAAGGTAGTAGGCGACGTTCTGGGTGATCGGCGCGCCCTCGGTCGCGTGGCGGATCGCCGGCTCGAACAGGCTCTTCCACGGCAGCTTGCCGTAGCGCTGGTGCAGGCTCCACCAGGCGTCGACGGCGCCCGGCACGCTGACCGAGATGGCGCCGTGGCTGGGGATGAAGCCGTTCTTCGCCCGCGCCCGGACGGTCGCCAGCGACAGCCCGCGCGGGCTGCGGCCCGAGCCGTTCAGGCCGACGACCTTCCCCTGCTTCGGATCCCACAGCATCACGAAGCAGTCGCCGCCGATGCCGCAGGCGATGGGCTCGGCGAAGCCCAGCACCGCATTGGCGGCCACGGCGGCGTCCACCGCCGAGCCGCCGGCCTTGAGGATCTCGATGGCGGCGAGGGTGGCGAGGGGGTGGGCGGTGGCCGCCGCCCCGTGCAGGCCCCAGGCCGCCGAACGGCTGGCGAAGGTGGCGCCGTCGATCCGGTCGCCGGGCCCCACGTCGGGCCGGTTCCGGTTGGGGTTCTGGCTGCGGCTGTCGGCTAACGCGGGCGCGGCCAGAGGCCCGGCCAGGGGCGCGGCCAGGGCGGCGGCGGGCAGGGCGGCCAGGAAGGTGCGGCGGCGCATCAGCGGACTCCGGAATGGGCAGATGACGGAGTGTTAGCGAAGCTGGGGCGGCCGGCCTAGCCAGGGCTCAGTTTAGCTGCTTAAGAGGCGTTACAGTGTAACGGGGGAAATCCTGCATGCGAGCCGTCGTCGCCGCCCTGAGCCTGGCGCTGTGCGCCACCGCCGCCGAAGCGCGGCCCATCCAGTTCGCCGCCGAGGCGCCCCAGACGGGCGCGCTGGTGCTGCCGCTGGCGTCCGAAGCCGACCTGGCGGCCCGCGGAACCATGCTGGACGAAGGCGTGCGCGCCGCCGTCTCCCGCGCCCTGGCGGCCGCCAAGTTCGACTACAAGGCCGGCGAGACCCTGAGCCTGCGCGGCCTGGGCCCCTGGGATCAGATCGTCGTCCTGGGCGCCCGGCCCGAGGGCGCCGCGCTCACCGCCGTCGAGCTGCAGGACCTCGGCGCGGCGGCCGCCAAGGCCACGGCCAAGGCGCCGGCCGCGCTGGTGGCGACGGGCCTCTCCGATCCGTCCCAGGCGGCCCTGGGCGCGGCCCTGGGTTCGTACCGCTTCTCCAACAGCTACAAGTCCCGCAAGGCCGACGAGCCGGCGGCCGAGCCCGCGCTGACCGTCGTGGCGTCCGACGCCGCGGCGGCGCGGCAGGCCTACGCCCGGCGCGGCGAGGCCCTGGCCGAGGCCGTGGCCTTCACCCGCGACCTGATCACCGAGCCGGCCAACGTGATCTATCCCGAGACCTTCGTGGAGCGCACCCGGGCGGCCTTCAAGGGCGTGGGCGGCGTGACCATCGAGGCGTTCGACGAGGCGGCGCTGCAGAAGATGGGCATGAACGCCATCCTCAGCGTGGGCATGGGGTCCAAGCGTCCGCCGCGCCTGCTGGTGGTCGAGTACAAGGGTCCCGGCGCGTCCGGCAAGCCGGTGGTGCTGACCGGCAAGGGGATCACCTTCGATTCCGGCGGCATCTCGCTGAAGCCGGGCTCGAACATGTGGAAGATGAAGGACGACATGTCCGGTGCGGCCGCGGTCGTCGGCGCGACCCTGTCGCTGGCCAAGTCGAAGGCCCCGGTGCACGTGGTGGCGATCGCCGCCCTGGCCGAGAACATGCCGGACGGCGGGGCCGCGCGCCCGGGCGACGTGATCCGCGCCTATGGCGGCAAGACCATCGAGCGGCTGAACACCGACGCCGAGGGCCGCATCGTGCTGGCCGACGCCACCGCCTACGCCGACCAGCGCTACGACGCGGCGGCCATCGTCAACCTCGCCACCCTGACCGGTGCGGTCGTGGGCGCCCTGGGCGACGACTACGCCGGCCTCTTCAGCCGTCACGACGGCCTGGCCGAACAGGTCGAGGCGGCGGCCCAGGCCAGCGGCGAGGGCGTGTGGCGCCTGCCGATGCATCCCAGCTACGCCAAGGCGGTGGACTCGCCGATCGCCGACATCCGCGACATCGGCTCGGGCGAGCCGGGCGCCGGCGTGGGCGCGCAGGTGATCGGCTTCTTCGCCGACCCCGAGACCCCGTGGGCGCATGTCGACATCGCCGGCGTCGCCTGGGACGACCAGGGCACGCCCACCGCGCCGAAAGGCGCCCGCGGCTACGGCGTCCGCCTGCTGGACGAGCTGGTTCGCGGATTCGACGCCGCCAAGGCCGCCCGCAAGTAGTCCCGCTCGGGAGCGGCGTCTTTACGGCGCCGCTCCGCCGGGCGCAGGATGGCGCATGGCGATAGAGACGCTCGAGGACCTGGAGGCGATCTACGGCGTCTCGCTGGCCCCCGCCTCGGTGGTCAAGGAGACCGACCGGATCACCCCGCACTACCGGGCGCTGATCGAGGCCTCGCCCTTCGTGGCTCTGGCGACCGCCGGGCCGGAGGGCCTGGACTGCAGTCCCCGGGGCGACGCCGGCGCGGTCGTCCGTATCGCCGACGAGAAGACGCTGATCCTGCCCGACCGGCGCGGCAACAACCGCATCGACAGCCTGCGCAACATCGTCCGCGACCCGCGCGTGGCCCTGCTGTTCCTGATCCCCGGCTCGGGGACCACTTTCCGGGTGAACGGCCGCGCCGTGGTCAGCGCCGACCCGGATCTGCTGGCCTCGCTGGCCGTCGAGGGCCAGGCGCCGCGCACGGCCATCGTGGTGACGGTGGAGACGGCCTACTTCCAGTGCGCCCGGGCGATCGTCCGCTCGGGCCTGTGGGACCCGGCGCGCCACGTCGATCCTGCGAGCCTGCCCACGCCCGGCCAGATTCTCGCCGCCCTCACTGGCGGCGAGGTCGGCGGCCAAGCCTATGACGCCGACTGGCCCGCCCGCGCGGCCAGGAGCCTGTGGTGAGGCTCAGTTCGCGGGCCTGAGCGCCAAGGTGTCCAGCGCCTCGGCGATGGGGATGAAGAGGTTCAGGCCCGTCGGCGCGTCGTTGACCTGGTAGGTCGAGACGGAGATCCCGAGCACCGAACCCTTCTCGTCAAGCAGCGGACCTCCGCTGTTGCCGGGATTGATCCCCACATCGCTCTGGAGAAACGCGAGGCCGTCGTAGGTCCTGCTCGCCGACACGACGCCCTTCGTCACCGTGTTCTGGAATTTCGCGTCGAGGGGCGTTCCGATCGCGAACACGGTCTCGCCCAGCGCCGCCGGCGAAGAGCGGAGCGCCAGGGGTGTCGCTTTGGCGCTCGTCTTGATGAGCGCGACGTCGCGTCGGCGGTCCGATCTGACGACCTCGCCCAATGCCTCGAAGCCATCCGCCCAGCGGACCTTCACGTACTTGGCGTCGCCGACGACATGTTGGTTGGTGAGCAGATAGCCGTCGCTCGAGACCACGAAGCCGCTGCCGTGGCCGCCGCCTGCAAACACGGCCGCAACCGACTGCACCGCCGCAGATAGAGGCACAGACGCCGCCTTGGGGCCAACGATCTGGATCGCCTCGAAGCGGGTCGCGGGGGAGCCGATGGCCTGAGTGGGATCGTCGGCCATCACCTGTCGAAATCGCTCGTCCGCCAGGAGACTGCGGACGTTGGCGGCGAACGCCTCCTGGGCGAGGCTGCGCTTGCTGCGGTCGTCGAGCTTCTTCGCCTCGTAGGTTCCGGTCGTCTCGATTCTGGCGACCACCTCGCGCCGCAGGCCTGAGTAGATTTGCCACTCGACGCCGAGCGTAACCTTGCCGGAGGTCTTGATCACGTTCTCGCAGTAGGAGGCGTCCGCGCTCTTGACGAGGGCGCCGACCTGCAGGTCCCCAGATGTCGGAGCAGCTTCGGCGAAGAGGTTGGACGGGTCGGAGCCGGCCTTCAGGCCGGCGGCGGCGAACTCTTCCGCGAAGACGGCGTCCAGACCTGTCATCATCTCGGCGAGATCCTTCCACAGCAGCGGCGTCGGCTGGATGCAGACGGTTCCCCACCAATAGGTGCCGACCTTCTGCTCGTCGCGGAGGGGGCTGCCCACGCGCGTCAGGGTCACCGAAGCCGAAACGCCTGCGGACGACGAGGCCTTCCCCGACGTCGGCGCCGGCGAGCCAAGCGGCTGCGCCTGCGCTGTTCCGACCGCCAGCGCCAGCGCGCCAACGATCACGATCCACCCCTTCATCGTCGCCCCACTGTGCGTATCTGACGATCACCTCAACCTTAGTCAGCTTAAGGTTGTTTGACGCTACCCCTCGCTCCAGACCGCCAGCTCGTTGCCGGCCGGGTCCCGGAAGTGGAACCGCCGCCCGCCCGGGAAGGCGAAGATCGGCCGGACGATCGTTCCGCCCGCGGCGCGCACCTTGCCCTCCATGGCTTCCAGGTCGTGGGCGTAGAGGATGACCAGGGGCTGCGGCGCCGCCTCGGCCGCGTCGGCGTGGAAGCCCCCGTCGAGGCCCTCGTTGAAGGCCTGATAGTCGGGACCGTAGTCCTGGAAGGTCCAGCCGAAGGCCTGGCCGTAGAACGCCTTGGTGGCGGCCATGTCGCCGCCGGGGAACTCCACGTAGTCGATCTTGCCGTCCTCGCGCATGGCGGGCCCTCCGTATTCATGTTCGCGTTATGTTCTAGACCGGCCGCCCGCGCCCGGCAAGCCGCGGGCGGGGGGGGCAGCATCCCTCCTAGATCATCCCCTCGGTCACGGCGTGCAGGCGCGCATAGGCGCCGCCCCTGCGCACCAGCTCGGCGTGGCGGCCTTCCTCGACGATCCGGCCGTTCTCGAAGACGAGGATCCGGTCCGCGCCGCGGATGGTGGAGAGCCGGTGGGCGATGACGATGGTCGTGCGGCCCGCCATCAGCTCCTCCATCGCCGCCTGCACTTGGCGCTCGGTCTCGACGTCGAGCGAGGAGGTGGCCTCGTCCAGCACCAGGATCGGGGCGTCGGCCAGGAAGGCGCGGGCGATCGCCACCCGCTGGCGCTCGCCGCCCGACAGCTTCACGCCCCGCTCGCCGACCAGGGTCGCGTAGCCCTTCGGCAGGCGGGTGATGAAGTCGTGGGCCCGGGCCCGCCGCGCCGCCAGCTCGACCTCCTCGCGGGTGGCGTCCGGCCGGGCGTAGGCGATGTTCTCGGCGATCGTGCGGTGGAACAGCGCCGGGTCCTGCGGCACGACGGCGATCGCGCGGCGGAGCGAGCCCTGCGCCACGTGGGCGATGTCCTGACCGTCGATCAGGATGCGGCCGCGCTCCAGGTCGTAGAGCCGCTGGACCAGCTTGACGAAGGTGGACTTGCCGGCCCCCGTCGCGCCCACCAGCGCCACCCGCTCGCCGGGCGCGATGGCCAGCGAGAAGTCCTCGTAGAGCGGCGTCTCGGCCGACTTGTAGCGGAATGTCACCTTGTCGAAGACGATCTCGCCGCGCTGGCCGCGGAAATGGGCCGCGTCCGGCCGGTCGGGCACCTGGGGCGCCATGCGGGCGTAGGCGGCCACGTCCTCGGCGTCGTCGAGGCCCTTCTGCATCATGCGGATGTTCTCGCCCATGTTGCGCAGGTAGCCGCTCATCAGCAGGAACGAGGTGATCGCGAAGGCGACGTCGCCGGCGCTCGCCTGGCCCAGCGCCCACAGCCGCACCAGCAGGCCCGAGAGGCCCGCCTGCAGCACCACCAGGATCATGTTCTGGATCAGCCAGACGTCGAGGAAGCGGTTCCAGGTGATCACCGTCCGGCTGCGCCACAGCTCGGTGACCTCGGCGATGCGGGCCTCCTCGCGCGGCTCGGCTCCGAACGCCTTCACCGTCGGGTTGGACGTGATGGAGTCGGCGAGCGCCCCGCCGATGCGGCTGTCCAGCGCCACCGACTTCAGGTTCGCCGGGCGCACGTACTTCACCGTCAGCCACAGGTTCGAGGCGATGTAGAGCGCCACCGTCGCCAGGGCGAAGAGGCCCACGCCGGGCCAGCGAAAGATCATGCTGACCGACAGGCCGACGAGGACGAGCAGGGCCGGGCCCAGCCAGAGCACGACCGCGTCCGAGACGCTGTCGTAGCCCCACATCGCCCGCGAGAGCTTGCGCACCGTGGCGCCGGCGAAGGTGTCGGCGTGCCAGTCGGCCGAGAACGCCTGCACCCGGCGGAAGGCCTCGTCGGTCATCGCCTTCATGTTGTGCGCGGCCATGGGGTTCCAGAAGCGGAAGGCCGCGTTCCGGATCAGCGAGAAGGCCAGGTAGACGCCGACGAAGGTCGCCCAGGCGGCCCAGGCCTCGGGCGGCTCGCGCGGCGTGGTCGCCACCGCGTCCACCAGCCGGCCGGCGGCCCAGGGCAGGGCGAGGTCGAAGCCGATCGCCACCAGCATCAGGATCACCGCCGGCCAGAACAGCCAGGGACGGCGCATCCAGAAGCGGGCGATGAAGCCCAGCACCTGGCTGTTCTTCAGGACGCGGTCCTTCTTGGCCTCGTCGTCGTCTTCGTAGTGGTCGGTCATGCGGAATCTCGGGAAGGCCGGCCGGGCGCCGTCGGAGCGCGCGGGCCGGAAAGGCTGTCGTGGGTGGAGAACTCGCGGGAGGCCGCAGGCGCACGGGATCGCTTCGCGCGGAGGACCGGCGAGCGCCTCGGGACGGGGCGTCCGGGCGAGCTAGAGGTGCGGCGGCGGCGGCCCGAGGCGTTTGCGGGGGGGCAACGCGACGTCGGTCATGTCGTCCTCCCGGATCGGCCTCGAAGGTTCAGAAGCTAGGCGCCGCCCCGGCGGGGGTCAAGGAACCGGGGCGGGTTCGGAGAACGCCGGATTCCGCCGCGGCATTTCCGCCACAGGCCCGGCTCTGCTAAGTCGCCGCCCATGACCGCGCCCCTGCCCGACGCCGCGCCCGCCAACTGGGTGGACCGACACGCGCCCGCGGGGCTCCGCCCATGGCTGAAGCTCGGCCGCTTCGACCGGCCGACCGGCGTCTGGCTCCTGATGCTGCCCGGCTGGCAGGGTGTCGCCCTGGCCGGGCTGGCGACGGGCCGCGGCCCCGACCTGGCGCTGCTCGCCAAGATCTTCGTGGGCGCGGCGCTGATGCGGGCGGCGGGCTGCGCCTACAACGACATCGTCGACCGCGACATCGACGCCAAGGTCTCGCGCACGGCGGGGCGGCCGATTCCCTCGGGCCAGATCAGCGTCCGGCAGGCGTGGGGCTTCATCGTCGCCTGCTGCCTCGTCTCCTTCGGCCTCCTGCTGACCATGCCGCCGCTCGCCATCGGCCTGGGCGTCGCCTCGCTGGCGCTGGTCGCGGCCTATCCGTTCATGAAGCGGATCACCTGGTGGCCGCAGGCGTGGCTGGGCCTCACCTTCAACTGGGGCGCGCTGCTGGGCTACGCGGCGGCGGCGGGGGAGCTCTCGCTCGCGGCCGGTCTGCTCTATGCGGCGGGCATCTTCTGGACCCTCGGCTACGACACCATCTACGCGGTCCAGGACCTCGAGGACGACGCCCTGGCCGGCGTGAAGTCTTCGGCGCGGCGCCTGGGCTCCGGCGTGGGGCGCGGCGTCCTCGTCTTCTACCTGGTATCGCTGGCCCTGGCGGCGGCCGCCCTGCTGCAGGGGGGCGCCTCGACCCTCGCCCTGCCGCTGTTCGCCCTCTACGCCGTCCACCTGATCCTGCAGGCGCGGCGCGTGCGGCCGGACGCCCCGGCGCAGGCGTTGTTCCTGTTCAAGGCCAACGCCTGGGCGGGGCTGATCCTGTTCGCCGCCGTCGTGGCGGGGGGCTTCCCGATCTAGGCCGTTCCCCCCAAGACCGTTCCCCGGCGTCACCCTGTTTCGCGGGGCGTTCCGGGCGTAAACTGCGCCCATGGCCGTCGCCGCCCGCGTCAGTCCGAAGGACTTCTTCACGCCCGAGGAATGGGCGCCGCTGCCCCGCCGCTCGTGGTGGAAGGGCCCGGCGCTGGTCGCCCACGCCTGGGCGGTGATCCTCGCCGCCGGCGCCATGGCCGTGGTCTGGCCGGTCACCATCCCGCTGGCGGTGGCGATCATCGGCGCGCGGCAGCTGGGGCTGGCCATCCTGATGCACGACGCCGCGCACGGCGCCCTGCACCCGAACCTTGCGGTCAACGACTGGGTCGGCAACCACCTGACCACCGGCGACCTGACGCCCTACCGGCCCTACCACCTGGGCCACCACAAGTACGCCCAGCAGGCCGAGGATCCCGACCTGGTCCTATCGGCGCCGTTCCCGATCACCCGCACCTCGCTGCGGCGGAAGATCGTCCGCGATCTGACCGGCCAGACCTACTACAAGCAGAAGTGGTCGGGCCTCGTGCAACGCCTGCGCGCGCGCCAGCCGGGCGAGCCGCTGTGGCCGATCCTGAAGGACGCCGTGGTCCGCCGCCGGCGGTTCTTCACCGGCATGGTCGTGACGGTGGCGCTGACCGCGCCGTTCGGCCTTTGGTGGGTGTGGCCGGTGCTGTGGCTGGCGCCCCAGGCCACCTGGCTGCCGATGGTCACCCGCCTGCGCAACATCGCCGAGCACGCCCTGGTGGCCAAGGACGAGCCCGATCCCCTGCGCCATGCGCGCACCACCCGCGCCAACCTGATCGAGCGCGCCTTCCTGGCGCCCTACTGGGTGAACTATCACTGCGAGCACCACATGTTCATGCATGTGCCCTGCTACAACCTGCCCAAGGTCCGCCGGCTGCTGGCGCGGAAGGGCGTCACGGACCGGATGCTGTCGGCGCCGGGCTACCTCGAGGTGCTGAAGCTCGCGTCCAGCCGGCCGGAGCGGGTCGCGGCCTGAGGTTGGCGCCGGAGGTTCGGGCCGATGCCCCGGCCGCGCGATTGGGCTAGAGCATCCGGATGATCCCGCCGCAGGCCCGCCGCGCCTTCATCCTCGAGAACACCCGGCTGCAGCGCCCGCCGCACACGCCCGAGCTGGTCCTGCACCTGGCCGACGAGATCACCCCGATCTGGCGGATGACCGAGGAGGCCCTGGCCGAGATCGGCCTGCCGCCGCCGTTCTGGGCCTTCGCCTGGGCGGGCGGCCAGGCCCTGGCGCGCTACGTCCTTGACCATCCCGAGGCGGTGGCCGGTAAGCGGGTGATCGACTTCGCCTCGGGCTCGGGGATCGTCGCCATCGCCGCCATGAAGGCCGGAGCCGCGGACGTGCTCGCCGCCGACGTCGATCCGTTCTGCGGCGCGGCCCTGGACCTGAACGCCGAGGCCAACGGCGTCGCCTGCGCCTTCACCGACGCAGACCTGCTGGACGCACCGCCCCCGGCCTGGGCGCAGGTCATCCTCGCCGGCGACATCTGCTACGAGAAGCCCCTGGCCGCCAGGGTCATCGCCTGGCTGGGAGAGGCCCGGGCGAACGGCGCGACCGTGCTGATCGGCGATCCCGGCCGCAGCTACTTCCCGCGCGAAGGCCTCGACAAGCTGGCCGAATACCAGGTCCCGACCACCCGCGAGCTGGAGGACATGGAGGTCAAGAAGACCGCCGTCTGGGCCCTGCCGGAAGCGCGGCCCTAGGCCCCTTTTTCGCCGCGCCCGCGTTGAACCCTGGAAAGGTTCAACTTTTCCGAGGTCCCGATGTCCGCGCCGACCCCCTACGAGCAGTACATGCTGGAGCTGGTCAACGCCGAGCGCGCCGCGGCCGGCGTGCAGCCGCTGGCCTTCGACTTCCTGCTGAACGATTCCGCCGAGCTGCACAGCCAGTGGATGATCGCCAACGACACCTTCAGCCACACCGGCGCGGGAGGCTCCACGCCGACCGACCGCATGGTGGCGGCGGGCTACCAGCTCACCGGCTCGTGGACGACCGGCGAGAACCTCGCCTGGCAGAGCCTGCGCGGCGCGGCCGGGATCCAGGACGACGTGGCCGATCTGCACGTCGGCCTGATGAACTCCCCCGGCCACCGGGCCAACATCCTGAACGGGAACTTCCGCGAGGTCGGCATCGGCATAGAGACCGGCGAATACCAGGGCTGGCAGGGCGTATTCGCCACCCAGAACTTCGCCAAGACCGGCAGCGCCTACTTCATCACCGGCGTCGCGTTCGACGACCTGGACGGCGACGTCTTCTACGATCCGGGCGAGGGCCTGGGCGGGATCAACGTGACGGTGACCAGCGCCGCGACGGGCCAGGCGGTGAGCGCCCTCACCTATGGCTCCGGCGGCTACGAGGTGGCGGTGGCGCCCGGGACCTACACCGTCACCTTCTCCGGCGGCGGCTTCGCCGCGTCCAGCCGCACGGTCTCGGTGGGCTCGGCCAATGTGAAGGTGGACTGGGCCGACCCGCCGCTCGGCGCGGGCGGCGGCGCGCCCACGCCCGGGAACGACGACCTGACCGGCACGCCGCTGCACGGCGGGGCGGGAAACGACACCCTCACCGGAACCTCCGGCGAGAACTATCTGCGCGGCGACGCCGGTGACGACCGCCTGGTCGGCGGGCCGCTGTTCGACGACCTGCACGGCAACATCGGGAACGACACCGTCTACGGCGGCGCGGGCGGCGACTGGGTGGTCGGCGGCCAGGGCCACGACCAGCTGTTCGGCGACGATGGCCACGACGCGGTGCTGGGCAACCTCGGGAACGACGTGCTGCTGGGCGGGACCGGGAACGACGTCATGCGCGGGGGCCAGGGCGACGATGCGGTGACCGGCGGCGCGGGCGACGACTGGCTGGCGGGCGACCGCGGCTCGGACACCCTGGCCGGCGCGCGCGGCGCCGACACCTTCCACAGCTTCGCCGGGGCCGGCCTCGACCACATCCTGGACTTCAACTTCGCCGAGGGCGACCGCCTCAACCTCGTGGCCGGCTCCGGCTACAACGCCTACCAGTCGGGCGCCGACGTGATCGTCGACGTCGCGGACGGCCGGATCGTCCTGGCGGGCGTGTCCATGTCCAGCCTGGGGGAGGGCTGGATCTACCTGGGCTGACCGATCGCGTCCTCCAGCGCGGCGGCGAGGTCGCCGCGGCGGGCGACGCGGACGCGCCCCAGTCCCAGCCAGGCCGCCATCGTCCCCAGCTCCTCGGCGAGCCGCGCGGCTGTCCGGTCCGAGGCCCAGGGCTCGGCGTGGCTGGCCTGGACGATCAGCTCGCCCGCCTTGCGGTCGGCCTTCAGGTCGACCCGGGCCGTGATCGCATCGCCCTCCAGGAACGGCAGGACATAGTAGCCGTGGGTGCGCTTCTCGGCCGGGGTGTAGATCTCGAGCCGCACCTTCACCCCGAACATCCGCTCGGTCCGGTCGCGGAACCAGATCAGGTTGTCGAAGGGGGAGAGGAGGGCGTGGGCCTGAACCTTCCGCGGCCGCCGCGCGGCCGGGTCGAGATAGGCCTGTTCGCGCCAGCCCTTCACCGTCACCGGGACGAGGTCGCCGGCCTCCACGAGTTCGGCGAGGCGGGCGCGGCTGTCCTCCACGCCCATGCGGAAATAGTCGCGCAGGTCGCGGGCCGTGGCGATCCCCATGGCTCGGGCGGCGATCCTCAGCAGCTCGCGCTGGGCCGCCTCGCGCGGCGGCGTCGGCGCCTCGCGCACCGCCTTCGGCAGCACCGTCTCGGGCAGGCCGTAGACCCGCTCGAAGGTCCCGCGCCGGGTGGCGGTGGTGAGCTCGCCCGCCCAGAAGAGGCCCTCCAGCGCCCGCTTGGCCTCGCTCCAGCCCCACCAGCCGCCCTGGCCCTTGTGGCCCATCTCCAGCTCGGAGGCCGACATCGGCCCGCGGCTGCGGATCTCGTCCAGCACCGCATCCACGAAGTCGCGTCGCTCGCGCAGGAACCGGGCGATGCCCTTCCAGGTCCCGACGCCCTCGCGGGCGTCCGCCATGCGCCAGCGGAACAGCGGCTGGGCGCCGAGGGGCAGCAGGCTGGCCTCGTGCGCCCAGTACTCGAACAGCGCCTTCTTCCGGCCCCAGGCGATCTCCTCCAGCAGCTCGCGCGGATAGGCGCCCAGGCGCGAGAAGGCGGGCAGATAGTGGGTGCGCGAGACCACGTTGACGCTGTCGATCTGCACGACGCCCAGGCGGTCCACCAGTTTGACGAGCTGGCGGCGGCCGACCTCGCCGTCCGGGCGGGCGCCGAAGCCCTGGGCCGCCAGCGCGATGCGCCGGGCCTCGCCGGCGGTGAGCGAATCCTTCATGCAGACAGGCTAGCTTGCGAACGAAGCGCGAACAACGTTCAGCGATTGAGCCGCGTCAGCGCCTCGGGCGTGAAGCGGAAGACCACCTCGGGATCGGGCTCGGCGACCCCGCCGGCGATCTCCGGGGGCGCGAGCGCCTTCAGCAGCAGGCGCAGGATGTTGAGGCGCGCGGTCTTCTTGTCGTCGGTCTTCACGACGATCCACGGCGCGTGCTCGGATCCGGTGCGCGCCAGCATCTCGTCGCGGGCGGCGGAATAGGCCTCCCACTTCTCCTGGGCGACGGCGTCGAGCGGGCTGACCTTCAGCGCCTTCAGGGGATTCGAGCGGCGGGCCTCCAGCCGCCGGGCCTGCTCCTGGCGCGAGATGTCGAGCCACAGCTTGACGATCTGGACGCCTCCGTCCGTCAGCATCCGCTCGAAGATCGGCGCGTCCTGCAGGAACACCTCCTGCTCGGCGGGCGTGGAGAAGCCCATCACGCGCTCGACCCCGGCGCGGTTGTACCAGGAGCGGTTCAGGATCACGAGCTCGCCCGCGGCCGGCAGGTGCGGGACATAGCGCTGGAAGTACCACTGGCTCTGCTCGCGGTCGGTGGGCTTGGGGAGGGCGACGACGCGGGTGGCGCGGATCGACAGCGGCTCGACGATCCGCTTGATCGCCCCATCCTTCCCGGCGGCGTCGCGGCCCTCGAAGATCACCAGGTCCTTCTCGCCGGCGGCCATGGCGTATTGCTGGAAGCGGACGAGGGCGACCTGCAGGGCCTCGAGTTCGCGGTCGTAGTCGGACTTGGGCATGGAGCTGAGCCTATGCGGGGATCGGCGGGGGAGGCTAGAACGCGCGGCATGATCCGTCTGTTCGTGACGCACGACCTTTCGGCCGGCGCCGAGCTCGCCCTGGACGAGGGCCAGAGCCGGTATCTCGCCGCCGTCATGCGGGCCAAGGCCGGGGACGAGCTGCGGGTGTTCAACGGCCGCGACGGCGAGTGGCGCGCGCTGGTGGCGGCCGTCGGCAAGCGCGCGGTGACGCTGCAGGTGATCGACCCCGCCCGCCCGCAGGCCCCGGGGCCCGACCTCGACCTCGTCGTCGCGCTGGTCAAGCGCGCGCCGCTGGAGACCATCGTCGAGAAGGCGGCCGAGCTGGGCGCCCGGCGCATCCGGCCCGTGGTCACCGAGCGGACCAACGCCGACCACACCCGGGTGGAGCGCCTGCGGGCCATCGCCACCGAGGCCTCGGAACAGACCGGCCGGCTGGACGTGCCCGAGGTGACCGAGCCCGTGAAGCTGGAGCGGCTGCTCGCCGAATGGGAGCCCGGCCGGCGGCTGCTGTTCTGCGACGAGGCGGGCGACGCCCGGCCCGTGCTCGAGGCGCTGGAGGGCGCGGCCGGCCCCTGGGCCATCCTCATCGGACCCGAGGGCGGCTTCTCCCCGCGCGAGCGGGAGGCGCTGCGGGCGCTGCCCTACGCCGTCCCGGCCAGCCTGGGGCCCCGGATCCTGCGGGCCGACACGGCGGCGATCAGCGCGCTCGCGCTGTGGCAGGCCGCGGCCGGCGACTGGCGCTCTTGAGCAACGGCCGAATTGCCCCCACCTAGCTGAACGGCGTAAAGATCACGGCTGCGCGGGACCTCGCCCGCCATGATCCGGGTTGGGCTGGGGAGGTTTTGGATGGCCGGTGTCGCCTGCGACGATCGCCCGCTCGTGTTCGCGGACCTGGTCCGCTGGTTCGAGGCGGGCGCCAAGCCCGCCGCCGACTGGCGGGTCGGGGCCGAGCACGAGAAGTTCGTCTTCAAGCTGGGCTCGCACGAGCCGGTCCCCTACGAGCCCGGCGGCATCAAGGCGCTGCTCGACGGCCTAACCCGCTTCGGCTGGAAGCCTGTCCTCGAGGGCGAGAACGTCATCGCGCTGGAGCGCGGCATGGCCAGCGTCAGCCTCGAGCCCGGCGGCCAGTTCGAGCTGTCCGGCGCCCCGCTCGAGACCATCCACGACATCTGCGAGGAGACTGGCCAGCACCTGCAGGAGGTGAAGGTCGTGGCCGACGAGCTGGGCCTGGGCTTCCTGGGGCTGGGCTTCACCCCCACCTGGACCCGCGCGCAGGTCCCGGTGATGCCCAAGGGCCGCTACGGCATCATGCGGGCCTACATGCCCAAGGTCGGCTCCCTCGGCCTCGACATGATGTTCCGCACCTGCACGGTGCAGGCGAACCTCGACTTCGGCTCGGAAGCCGACATGGTCGCCAAGTTCCGCGCCTCGCTGGCGCTGCAGCCGATCGCCACCGCGCTGTTCGCCAACTCGCCGTTCAAGGAAGGCAAGCCGTCGGGCCTGCTCTCCACGCGCGCGAACGTGTGGACCGACACCGATCCCGACCGCACGGGGATGCTGGATTTCGTGTTCGAGGACGGCTTCGGCTTCGAGACCTACGCGAACTACGCCCTCGACGTGCCGATGTATTTCGTCAAGCGCGACGGCCGGTACATCGACGTGGCCGGCCGCTCGTTCCGCGACTTCATGGAGGGGCGGCTGCCCGAGCTGCCGGGCGAGCGGCCGACGATCAAGGACTGGGCCGACCACACCACCACCATCTTCCCCGAGGTGCGGCTGAAGCAGTACCTGGAGATGCGCGGCGCCGACTCCGGGCCGTGGAGCCGGCTGTGCGCCCTGCCGGCCCTCTGGATGGGGATCCTCTACGACTCCGCCGCGCTCGAGGCGGCCTGGGACCTGGCCAAGGGGTGGGCCATCGAGGACCACGAGCGCCTGCGGGCCGACGTGGCGCGCCTGGGCCTGAAGGCGCAGGTCGGCGGCCGCTCGGTGCAGGACGTGGCCAAGGACATGCTGGCCATCGCCCGCGAGGGACTGAAGCGCCGCAACCGCCTGTCGGGCGGCCTGGTGGACGAGAGCGGCTACCTCGCCGAGCTGGAGCAGATCGCCGACAGCGGCGTCACGCCCGCCGAGCGCCTGCTCGAACTGTACGAGACCCGCTGGAACGGCGACGCCGGCCGGGTCTTCGACGACTTCGCCTACTAGGGCGCGCGCTCAGCGCAGGCCGCCGCCGGGGCCCTCCACGTTGGGCTCCCAGTGCTCGCGCTGGCTGGTCCCGGCGCCCGAGTCGGTGTGCTGGACGACCGCGTCCACGTCCTCGCGGGCGGCGTCGTCCTCCCGGTCGTGCTTCGGGTTCACCGCCGCGTCGTCGACCTCATAGACCTCGACCCGGTCGGGATAGAAGGCGATCCGCCCGTTGATCCGGGCCACCGCCTCGGCGGGGCTCTCGTAGCTCCAGGCGACGTCGTCCTCGACGTAGGACTCCATCCGCAGCGTGTAGTAGGTCGCATCGCCCTTGTAGGGGCAGTGCGTGACGTGATCGCTGCGCCCCATGTATTCCATCGCCACGTCGTCCCGCGGGAAGTAGACGACGGGGGCCAGGTTCGCCTCCTGCAGGATCAGGACGTCGTCGCTGTCGGCGATCACGTGGCCGGCGAAGCGCGCCCGCCAGCGGTTCCTCGCGGGCTCGACGGTGATCGGGTGGTCCGGGCCGGGGGTCAGCATGCGGGGTCCTCCTTGCAGGGGGACAACGCGGCAGGCGCGCCGGAGGCTCCGCCATCCGCTCCGAAGGCGCCGGCTTGCTTGTGCTTCCGGAGTCCGCGTGATTTTCTCCCGCCAAATCCGGCCGGCCTGGGCGCGATCGTCCAAGCCGTTGGAAGTCCATAGGGAAACCCGGGAAACCTCCCCCACATGAACCTCATCGTCCTGATCGGCATAGCGATCACGCTCGTCACCGGCCTGCCGGTGCTGATGCAGCTCCGCAAGAACCACCCGCGCGGGCTGATCATCCTGTTCTTCGCCGAGATGTGGGAGCGCTTCTCCTACTACGGCATGCGCTCGATCCTGATCTTCTACCTGACCCAGCACCTGCTGTTCGACGATGCGACGGCGAACGCCCAGTACGGCTCCTACACCTCGCTCGTGTACCTGCTGCCGCTGCTGGGCGGCATCCTGGCCGACCGCTACATCGGCACGCGCAAGGCGGTGGCCTTCGGGGCGCTCCTGCTCGTCGCCGGCCACCTGACCATGGCCGTGGAGGGCAAGCCCGCCACCCAGACCCTGACCTACGCCGGCCAGACCTATCAGGTCGTCTCCGAGGGGCTGATGGAGCAGCGCCAGGTGCGTCTGGTCGTGGACGGCCAGCAGCACGAGTTCGGCCCGGCCGCTACGGGCGGCCTCGAGATCAAGAACCTTCCGGCCGACGCGCCCCTCCCGTCGGTGCTGCCCGACGGCGAGTACCAGCTCACCAACACGGTGGATCCGTTCGGCAAGAACGCGTTCTACCTGGCGGTCAGCCTGATCATCATGGGGGTGGGCTTCCTGAAGCCGAACATCTCGACCCTGGTGGGCCAGCTCTATCCGCAGGGCGACCCGCGGCGGGACTCGGGCTTCACCCTCTACTACTACGGCATCAACCTGGGCGCCTTCTGGGCCTCGGTGCTCTGCGGCCTGCTGGGCGTGACCTTCGGCTGGTGGGCGGGCTTCGGCCTCGCCGGCGTCGGCATGCTCGCGGGCTTCATCGTCTTCGTCCTCGGCAAGAAGCACCTGGAGGGCAACGGCGAGCCGCCGAACCCCGAGCTGCTGAAGAAGCCGGTGGCCGGCCCTGTGAACCGCGAGTGGCTGATCTACGGCCTCAGCATCCTGGGCGTCCTGCCGGTCTGGTGGCTGGTGCAGCGCAACGCCGTCGTCGGCGTGGCGCTCGGCATCTCGACCGTGGCCTCGTTCATCGGCATCGCCCTGATCATCGCCTTCATGGCCAAGACCTGGGTCGAACGGCAGCGGATGATGCTGGCCACGGTGCTGATCCTTGGCGCGGTGGTGTTCTTCACGCTGTTCGAACAGGCCGGCACCTCGCTGAACCTGTTCGCCGCGCGGAACGTGAACCTCGTGGGCGTCAGCGCCGCCCAGACCCAGTCGTTCAACGCCGGCTACATCCTGATCTTCGCGCCCGTGTTCGCGGCCGCGTGGGCCTGGCTGGCGCAACGGGGCCGGGACCCGAACCCGACGCTGAAGTTCGGGCTGGGCCTCTTCCAGGTGGGCCTGGGCTTCATGGTGGTGGTCTGGGGGGCCGGTTTCGCGGACGAGCAGTACCGCATGCCGATGATCTTCCTGGCGCTGCTGTACCTCTTCCACACCACGGGCGAGCTGTTCCTGTCGCCGGTGGGACTGTCCGAGATCACCAAGCTGTCCATCGCCCGCGTGGTCTCGTTCATGATGGCCGTCTGGTTCCTCTCCTCGTCCGTCGCCCAGTACGTGGGCGGCTGGATCGCGGGCCTGGCGGGCACCCACACCGTCGGCGGCCAGGTGACCGACCCGGCCGCCTCGCTGGCGGCCTCGCTGAAGGTGTTCAACATGCTGGGGCTGTGGGGCATGGGCATCGGCGTCGGCTTCGTCGTGCTCAGCTTCTTCATCAAGCACTGGGCGCACGGGGTGAACGACCCGGCCGGTCATGCGCAGCCCGAGCCCATCGCCCCGGTGCTCGACGGCGAGCGCCAGGCCGTGAGCCCGGCCGCCATCCGGCGCGACCGCCAAAGCTAGGCCGCGCGCCCGGGCGAAAACACGAAGGCCGCGGAGCGATCCGCGGCCTTCTTTCTTTCGGCGGAGGGGCGGGGCGAGCCCTAGCCGCCGAAACTCTTGCGCAGGCGGACGTAGAGGGTCCGGCCCGGCGTCAGGTCCCGGTCGTCGGTGTAAGCCAGCTGGCCCGTGCGGCGATCGCCGTCGTAGGCCTGGGTGTTGAAGCGGATGCCGCGCTCGGTAAGGTTCGTGAATTCCACCCGCACGATCGTCTCGGGGTCGAGCCGCTTGTCGATCCAGGCGGTGACGTAGGCGTTGTGCAGCTTCACGTCGGTGATCGAATTGTAGCGGTAGGTGGTCTGCGACCAGCCGCTGAACGCCGCGACCCCGACGCTCGTCCCCCACTGCGGCAGGTCCTGGGTGTAGCGCACCTCCCACTCCAGCGGCCGCAGGCGCGAGATCTCGCGGCGCGTCAGGGTGGTGGGGTCCGTCACCTTCGACCAGCGGCGGTTCAGTTCGCCCTGCAGGACGCCGCCCTTCCAGCCCAGCGGGTCGGAGGGGACCATCAGCGTCACGATCAGCTCGTCCTTGGTCCCGTCGCCGATGTTGGTCGGCCGGTCGAAGACCTTGCCGCTCGGGGTGAACACCGGACCGCGGTCGATGACGTCGGTCAGCTCGGAGTGTCGATAGGTGACGGTGAGCGCGCCGCTCTTCCAGAACCGCTGCTCCAGCGCCAGTTCCCCGACCCAGGCCTGTTCCGGGTCGAGGTCGGGA
>Ga0268287_100168_pt1 | contig 39976 bp, 39 predicted proteins | sample MetcocultureR3M_FD_191348 | JGI IMG/M metagenome (GOLD analysis project Ga0268287, IMG submission 191348) | Soil microbial communities from Anza Borrego Desert, Southern California, United States - Methanotrophic co-culture R3-M | ecosystem: Environmental > Terrestrial > Soil > Desert | place... | reverse complement strand
GCTGTTCGTGGGCCTGATGCTGTGGCTGGTGCTCGTCAGCCGCGCCCTGTGGCCGGCCCTGAAGCGGCCGTCCGAGAGCAAGCCGGTCCTGGCCGTGCTGTTCATGTCGACCATCGCCATCGGCCTCTTCTACGCCGCCAGCTTCATGTGGGGTAAGCACACCCACGTCAGCATGGTGGAGTACTGGCGCTGGTGGGTGGTCCACCTGTGGGTGGAGGGCTTCTTCGAGGTCTTCGCCACCGCCGTCATCAGCCTGCTGCTGGTCAACCTGGGCCTAGTCCGCGCCAAGACCGCGAACGTGGCGGTGCTGTTCGGCACCATCGTGTTCCTGTTCGGCGGCGTGCTGGGCACCGCCCACCACTGGTACTTCTCGGGCACCCCGGTGTCGGTGATCGCGATCGGCTCGGTGTTCTCGGCCCTGGAGGTCGTGCCGCTGGCCCTGATCGGGGCGGAAGCCTTCGAGAACTGGCGCCACACCAAGGCCGCGCCCTGGGTCTCCACCTACAAGTGGCCGATCCTGTTCTTCGTGGCCGTGGCGTTCTGGAACCTGCTGGGGGCCGGCGTCTTCGGGTTCATGATCAACCCGCCGATCAGCCTCTATTACATCCAGGGGCTCAACACGACGGCCACCCACGCCCACTCGGCCCTGTTCGGGGTCTACGGGATGCTGGGCATCGGCCTTCTGCTCTTCTGCTTCCGCGGGCTCGCCCGGCGCGAGGCCTGGAGCGACAAGCTGCTGGGCTGGACCTTCTGGCTCCTGAACGGCGGCCTGGCGATGATGGTCTTCATGTCGCTGCTGCCCGTGGGCGTGGTGCAGGCCTTCGCCAGCATCGAGCACGGCTACTGGTACGCCCGCTCGCCCGAGGTGATCCACTCGCCGCTGGTCGAGACGCTGGTGTGGATGCGGGTGCCCGGGGACATCGTCTTCAGCCTCGGCGCCTTCACCCTGGCAGCCTTCGCGGCCCGGCTGCTGATCGGCGGCCGGCGTCCGCGGCAGGCGGTGCAGGAGGAGCCCGCACCGCTGCCGATCGCGGCGGAATAGGAGACCTGGCAGGGGCCGTCCCACCCCGACAAACGGCTTCTTCCGGCGGAGGGCCGGGCGGCGACGCCCGGCCCTTCTTCTTTGGCCCTTCCTTTTTGGCCCTTCCTTTTTGGCCCTTCTTCTTTGGGCCGTCTTCTTTGGGACCCTCCTCTTTGCGCCCGCACAAGGACGTCGCCCTGCGCCCGGGCGATCCTCCCGGCCTTGCAACGGAGGTCGTCATGAACCGGCGCACGGATCGGCTGGGCGAGGCCCGGGCCTTCCTGGACGCGGACCGCAGGGGTCCGGCCACGGACGTCCAGAAGGTCGAGGAGGCCAGGCGCGGCAGGCGTCCCACGCGGGACGAGCTGGCCATGCTGGACGCGGGCCTGCTGGCCCGGAACTGACTACTTCGAGGGACGGGTCAGGACGTAGGCGAGCACCGCCGCGAGGGCGGCGCCCAGGGCGAGGCTGGCCGCAAGGCTCTGGACGCTCGCGGCGAAGGCCGCCCAGCTGCCCGTGACGCCCACCGCGGCCGCGGCCTTGGCCGGCCGGGGAATGGCCCCCCGGGTCTCCCAGTCGACGAGCACGGGCCCGAGCTTCGGATGCCGCCGCAGACGCTCGGCCCACTCGGGCGCGCCGCGGCTGAAGGCCCACAGCGCCACCAGCAGGAAGGGAACGGTGGGCAGGCCGGGCAGGGCCACGCCCGCCAGCGCCAGGGCCGTCGCCGCCCCGCCCACGCCGCGGTAGGCCCACCGGGCGACGGGGCCGGGCGGTCCGCGGGGGACGGGACGAGGCGGGCGCATCTTCAGGCTCCGAGGGGCCGATTCTTCAGCAGCATCGACGAGTAGGCCACGGCGAACCCGGCGAAGGCCAGCGACCACAGGCCGACCGAGGCGATGAGGAGCGGCGCCTGGAGCGCGGGAAGGAAGCCCGCCGCCACTCTCAGCGCGGCCGCGGCCAGGACGGCCAGGTAGATCCCGACGGTCGGCGCATCGGCGGCCAGCGGACGGCCGGAGTGGCCGCGGGTGGCGCGGGTCATCACCGCCAGGGTCATGACGCCGATCGCGCCGGCGGTCAGGGCGTGGACGCCGGCGGTGCGCGGGACCTCGCTGGTCAGGACGGCGCCGCCCAGCAGGGCCAGGCCCACGGCCAGCCAGCCGTAGCCCAGGTGCAGGATCCACAGCAGCGGCTCGCGGGCGGCGAGCCAGCCGCGCCAGCGGGCGAGGCGGACGAGGTTCACGAGGCCGGCGGCCAGCAGCAGGGCGCCGGTGAGCGTCCATTCCGGCGCGAAGGCCCAGCCGGCCGCCGCCGCCGCCGTCGTCCCCAGGGCCGCGCGGTCGACGAGGCCGAAGGGGGCGGGACCGGCCTCGATCCGGCGGGTCTTCAGCCAGTTGCGCGTGAAGCTCGGGGTGATGCGGCCGCCGATCAGCGCCAGCAGCACCATGGCGGCGGCCAGGGCCAGCCGCTCGCCCACATAGGAGTAGCCGAAGGCGGCGTTCAGGTGGAAGGCGACGTTGGCCAGCGCCAGGGCGCTGACGAGGCCGGCGACCGGCAGGTTGCGCCAGTTCTTCCCGGCCAGGATCTCGCGCCAGATCACGCCCGCGAAGGCGAGCAGGAAGGCGCTGTCGATTACCGCCGCCCAGGGGCCGATGGCGAACTCCATCAGCATGGCGATCCGGCCTGCGAACCACAGCGCCGCCAGCGCGCCCAGCGGCGCGCCGATCACCGGCATGCGGCCGGTCCAGTTGGGCACGGCGGTCGTCAGGAACCCGGCGACGATGGCGGCCATGAAGCCGAAGAACATCTCGTGGACGTGCCAATCGCGGTGGGCGGCGAGTTCCGAGCCCGAGAGGTACATCCAGACCCACAGCGGCGCGGCGAGCGCGGCCCACAGGGCGCCGAAGAAGAAGAACGGCCGGAAGCCGAAACTCAGGAGCGGCGGGCCGGCATAGGCCCTGCGTGCGGCGGCGGTGGCCATTCCACGGATCCTTTCGCTGGAAAACACCGGGCGCCTCGGCGCGGGCGCCGGGCGCGGCCCTTCCTATTAAACGCCGCGCCTGTCCGTCTCGTTGTCGGGGATCAAGCTGCGGGCGCCGGACCGGCCGGGACTCGCCGCCGCGTTGGGCGAACGGGGGTTGCTCTTCGGCGGGCCTTTTCCGTGTGCGGCCTGCATGCGATGGCGTCTTTTCGGCCACGGGACGGCAAAAACTTGCGCGGCGGGTTGCCCCAGCGGCGCCGTCGGGGGATGCGGGCGTCGCTTATCGGCGGTAAGGGATCGACATGTTGGGGAACAGGGCGGCTGTCGCGGCGTGGATCGTCGCGCTCGGAATGCTTGGCACGTCGGCGTCGTCGGAGGCGGCGTCGTCCGGCGCCTCGGGAGCCACGCTCATCGCGGGCGCCACGGTGTTCGACGGCACGGGGGCGGCCCCGCGGACGGCGGACGTGCTGATCCGCGACGGCCGGATCGCCGAGGTCGGGCTGAAGCTGAAGCGCCCGCGCGGCGTGCGGATCGTCGAGGCGCGCGGCAAGGCGCTGCTCCCCGGCTTCATCGACGTCCACACCCACTGGACCCCGAACGGGGCGCCGGCCACCCTGCCGCAGATCGCCAGCGCCTACGTGACCTCGGGGGTCACGACCGTGGCCGACTACCACCAGGCGCCCGAGGCCTGGGCGCCGCGCCGCGCGTGGCTGTCCGAGCTGGCCGCGCCGCACGTGCGCATGACCGCGCGCATCAGCACCCCCGGCGGCCACGGCGCGGACTGGGCCGACACCAACACCACCCGCTGGATCACCACGCCCGAGTCGGCGCGCGCCGCGATCCGCGAGGTCGTTCCCTACAAGCCGGACCTCATCAAGGCGTTCATCGACGGCTGGCGCTACGGGACCTCGCCCGACAACACCAGCATGAACGAGGACGCGCTGACCGCGCTGGCGGACGAGGCGCACAAGGCCGGCGTGCCGGTGACCACCCACACCGTCACCGTTGACCGGGGCAAGGTCGCCGCCCGGGCCAAGGTGGACATCATCGCCCACAGCCTGCAGGACCGCGAGGTCGACGCCGAGGCGGTGGCGGCGATCAAGGCCAGCGGCCTGATCTATGCGCCGACCCTGGCCGTCTACGAGCCGGTGAAGCCCGGCCAGGCGCCGCCCAAGGACATGGACTCCCCGCGGGTGAAGCAGTCGTTCCGCAAGTTCGACTACGCCCTGCGCAACGTGAAGGTCCTGCACGACGCCGGCGTGCCGGTGGCGCTCGGCACCGACGCCGGGATGACGGGCACGCCGCACGGCGTCTCGACGCTGCACGAGATGGAGCTGCTGGTGAGGGCCGGCCTGACGCCCTCGGAGGCGCTGGTCGCCGGCACCGCCAACGCCGCGCGGGCCCTCGGCCTGGACGACCGCGGCGTGATCGCGCCCGGCAAGCGGGCCGACCTGGTGCTGATCGACGGCCAGCCGTGGCGCGACGTCTCCGAGACCCGGAAGACCTACGCCGTGTTCATCGACGGGCGGCAGGTGGTCGGGCCGGGGATCGCCCTGCCGGCCGGCAACGCCCGGACCGCCCTGGCGCCCGCGCCGGCCAAGGCCCTGATCGACGACTTCGAGCGCGCCGACGGCCGCACCAGCCTGGACACGCTGCGCACCGACGGGATGGACGGGGGCATGGACCGCACGGTGCAGGTCAGCCAGACCATCGACCGGCCCCAGGGCGGCAAGGCGCTGGCCCTGGCGGCGAAGATGTCGATCGAGGCGGCGCCCAACGCCAGCGTGATCTTGCCGCTGACCCGCGGCTCGGTCCGGCCTGTGGACGCCACCGGCTTCAAGGGCGTGCGCTTCGACGCGCGCGGCGACGGCGGCGTCTACCAGCTGAACATCAACACCCTGGACGGCCGCTGGCGCGCGGAGGTGGAGGCCGGCCCCGGCTGGCGGACCATCGAGGTGCCGTTCGCGGACCTGAAGCGGGCGCCCGGCCGCGGCGGCTCGGACGCGCCGTGGACGGGGGCGGACCTCCTGGAGGTCGAGCTCGGCGGCTCGCGCCCGGCGGGCGCCAAGCTGTGGCTCGAGGTCGACAACGTGAGCTTCTACTGACCGGCCGAAGGGGGGCGGTCAGCAGCGGGACAACAAAGAGAGAGAAGGGGATAGACGGATGCAGATGAAGTCATGGCGCAGCATGATGCTGGGCACGACCGTGCTGTGCGCGCTCGGCGCCGGCCCGGCGCTGGCCCAGACGGCCGACGACGCCACGATCGAGGAACTGGTGGTCGTGGGCTCGCAGATCGAGGGCTCCAAGATCACCGCCCCGGTGCCGGTGACGGTGGTGGGCGAGGACCAGATCCGGGCCATCGGCGCGACCAGCGGCGACGACCTCTTCCGGTCGATCCCGCAGATGGGCGACGTCAACTTCAACTCGGCCTACCTGCCGAACTCGTCCAACTCGGCGCGCGGCGACGTGGGCTCGGTCAACCTGCGCAGCCTGGGCGTGGGCAACACCCTGGTGCTGCTGAACGGCCGCCGCGTGGTGGCCCACCCGACCAGCCGGGCCGACGAGAACCTGGTGCCGGTGCTGACCTACAACACCAACGCCATTCCGGTGGGCGGGCTGAAGCGGCTGGAAGTGCTGCGTGACGGCGCCGCCGCCCTCTACGGCTCGGACGCCGTGGCCGGCGTGGTCAACACCGTGCTGCAGGACGACTTCGACGGCCTGCAGATCGACGCGCAGTACGGCGAGGCCGAGGGCACCAACCTCAGCGAGACCGAGTTCAACGTGCTCGCCGGCAAGAACTGGGACCGGGGCAACCTGACCCTGTTCCTGAACTACACCGACCGTTCGTCCCTGCGCGCCTGGGACCAGGAATACACCGCCTCGTCCGACCGCCGCCCGCTGTTCGTGGGCACCCGGTTCGAGGGCGCGGGCAGCCTGGACAGCCGCATCACCCAGACGCCCTGGGGCTCGCTGCAGACCCTGGGTAACGTCGGCGTCCGCCAGAACGGGACGCTGGTCACCTCGAGCGCCGGCGCCTTCCACACCCAGCCCACCGGCTGGGACGGCTGCCGCGTCAGCCTGGGATCCTACTGCATCGACGACGCCGCCCCCGCGACCAGCGGCGCGGACCGCGACCTGCGCTACAACCAGGCCACCTACAACACCTCGGTGATCCCCGAGGTCGAGCGCTTCAACAGCTTCGTGGCGGGCAACTGGGACCTGACCGACGACATCGAGCTGTTCGGCGAGATGGGCTACTACAACGCCGTCAGCCACAGCGTTCAGGGCCCGACCACGACGCTGACGTCGCTGCCGATCACCGTGCCGGCGTCGAACTACTACAATCCCTTCGGCCCGAGCGTGTTCGCCAACGGCCAGGCCAACCCGAACCGCCTGGCGGGCATCAACGCCCCGGCGGCGGGCCTGCCGGTCGTGATCCGCAGCTACGCCTTCGTGGACGTGGGGCCGAACGAGGTCGACGTGAACCTCACCCAGACCCGCTCGCTGCTGGGCCTGCGCGGCGAGAAGCTCGGCTTCCGCTGGGAAGGCGCGTTCGTCTATTCGCGCGCCAAGGCCAAGGACGTGTCGGACGGCATCAGCGCCACCCTGCTCCAGCAGCAGCTCGCGCTCTCGACGCCGGACGCCTACAACCCCTTCAACGGCGGCGACCCGGCCAATCCGAGCATCGGCGACGCCACGCCGTCGTCGCAGGCGGCGATCGACGCCATCTCGATCCGCACCAAGCGGGTTTCCACCAGCTCGCTGGCCCTGGCCGACTTCAAGGTCTCCAAGCCCGACCTGTTCGCCCTGCCGGGCGGCGACGTGGGCTTCGCGGCCGGCGTCGAATGGCGGCGTGAGACCCAGAAGGACGACCGCGACGACCGCCTCGACGGCACCATCGTCTTCACCGACATGGTCACCGGGACGGTGTATGGCAACGACCTGATCGGCTCGTCGCCCTCGCCCGACACCAAAGGCTCGCGCAAGGTGACCTCGGCGTTCGCCGAGCTGGCCATCCCGGTCGTCTCGCCGGACATGGAGATCCCCTTCGTCCACGCCATCGAGGTGCAGCTCGCCGGCCGCTTCGAGGACTTCTCGGACGTCGGCAGCGTGGCCAAGCCGAAGATCGCGGCGGCCTGGGACATCTTCGACGGCCTGCGGATCCGCGGCTCGTGGGCCGAGGGCTTCAAGGCCCCGAACCTGGAGCAGATCAACGCGACGCTGGTGACCCGCTCGAACACCCGCACCGACTGGGTCCGCTGCGAGGCCGACCTGCGGGCCGGCCGCATCAACGCGTTCTCGGACTGCTCGCGCTCGCAATCCACGACCGCGCGCCGCTCGGGCAACCAGGACCTGAAGCCGGAGGAGAGCGAGAACTTCGGCCTGGGCGTGGTCTTCCAGCCGCGCTTCCTGCCGCCGGAGCTCGGCAACGTGACGGTGACCGCCGACTACTGGCGCATCAAGCAGAAGGGCATCGTCGGCCTGTTCGGCGAGGGCAACGCCCTGATCGCCGACTACCTGGCGCGGGTGAACGGGGGCTCGAACCCCGCCGTCGTCCGGGCCGACCCGACGGCGGACGACATCGCCGCCTTCGAGGGCACTGGCCTCGCGCCGGTGGGCTCGGTGCTGTACGTGAGCGACCAGTACCAGAACCTGCTGCCGCAGGAGGCCCGCGGCCTCGACATCGGCGTGATCTGGAACCTGCCGACCGACCGGTTCGGCGACTTCGACTTCGCGTTCAACGCCGCCCACCTGATCAAGTTCTACCGTCAGCCCTCGCCGGCCATCGCCGAGCTGCTCGCAGCCCGGGCCGCGGGCGAGATCAATGCGGGGACGACGATCACCGGCGGCGGCGACCTGATCCGTCAGGACGGCCGTCCGGAGTGGAAGTGGTCGGCCTCGGCGACCTGGCGCTACAACCAGTTCACCGTGGGCGCCTTCACCCAGTACATCGGCGATGTCGAGGACCTGGACCTGACGGACTCCACCGGCAGCAACTGGGTGATCGACTCCCAGATCACGGCGAACCTGTACGCCCAGTACGAGTTCACCGACGGCTGGACCAGCGACACCCGCCTGCGCGTGGGCGTGCGGAACCTCACCGACGAGAAGCCGCCGCTGGCCGAGTCCGGCTACTTCGCCGAGCTGTACCAGCCCTACAGCCGCTACTGGTACGTGAGCGTGCGCAAGTCCTTCTAGGACGGGCGCCGTCCCGGCCGGGTCCCGCGAGGGTCCGGCCGGGCTCGCGGACAGAAAAACGCCCCGGGGAGTGGGGTCCCCGGGGCGTTTCCTTTTGGGCCTTGGCCTTGCGGCCGCGGCTTAGCGGATCAGGCCCGCGCCGAACAGCTTGGCCACCGAGCCCAGCGCCGCGCCCGACTGGTCGCGCTCGCGGATCGAGCCGCCGAAGGTGTAGCGGACGCCGACGCGGAAGGTGTCGGACTCCAGGTCCAGGTCGTTCGAGTCGAAGCGGTCGTAGCCGACCAGCACCGACACCGGCGAGCCGGTGAACTTGTATTCGGCCTCGGCGCCCAGGTTCCAGCCGTCGAAGTCGCCGAAGCGGCTGTCGGCGGTGACGAAGCCGGCCGACGCCTGCAGCTTGAAGTCGTCGGTCACGTACTGGCGCAGCTCGCCCCGGACGGCCCACAGGTCAGCGTCGCCGAGGTCGTCCGAATTGCCGTAGCCGGCCTGGCCGTAGAGGGTGGTGGTCGGGGCCAGGTTGAACTGGCCGTCGACGCCGACGCCCCACAGGGTGACGTCGTCGTTGGTCTCCACGCCCGCGAAGCCGCCCAGCAGGCCGCCCGCGACCTGGGTGTTCAGGTGGCCGGTGGCGCCGAACGCGGTGTCGCCTTCGTAGTCGGTGATCGAGCCGTCGATGGCCGCGCCCAGCGAGCCGGCGTCGAAGCGGACCGAGCCTTCGGCCTGCCAGACGTCGCCTTCGGCGTCGCCCAGGACCGTGTCGGCCTCGACGCGGGAATAGTTCGCGCCCACGTGACCGATGGTCTGGGCGTTGGCGGCCACAGCCGACCCGAGGAAGGCCACGACGGCGGCCGCGGCGAACAGGTTCTTCTTCATTGTGATCCCACTCCTAACTTGGGGAGCGGGCACCTAGTGAGCGCCGGGGGAGCGCTCAAGGCGAAGCTGGGCCGTACGACAGCCTTTGCCGCAAGCCTGTGCCATTCGTGCAACAACATGCCCCCTGGCCGCCGTCACGCCGGTGACGTGTTCCGATTTCAAGGGGTGTTACCGAAAATTCATGTTCGGAGAACGTCTCGTCAGACGGTCGCCTCGCCCCACTCGTTCCAGCCCAGGATGCGCGGGGTCTTCGGCAGGTACATGCTGTCGCTGCGCCGGACCTTGAACCCCGCCGCCGCGATGGCCGAGGTGACCGGGCGAGTGATGTGGCAGCCGCCGGCGATCCGCTTCCAGACCGGGTTCACCCGCCGCTGCCAGGCCGCGACGCCCGGGTCGGGCGCCAGGCCGTGCTCGCAGTAGAGGAGGCGGCCGCCGGGCTTCAGGACCCTGCGGGCCTCGGCCAGGGCCTGGGTCGGGGTGTGCACCGAGCAGAGCGTGAACGTGCAGACCACGCAGTCGAAGCTCCTGTCGGGGAACGGCAAGGCCTCGGCGGTCCCGTCCTGCACGTCCACCTTCAGGCGCGGATCGTGCGGGGCGGCCTGGGCGGCGGCGCGCAGCTCGGGGGCGGGATCGACGCCCGTGACGCTCTCGACCTTGCCCGGATCGTAGAAGGCGAGGTTGAGCCCCATGCCGATGCCGAGCTCCAGCACCTTGCCGCTGGCCTGCGGCACGATCTTCTCGCGCTGCTTCATCATCGGCGGCGCCGAGCAGGCGCACTGCAGGAGCTTGGGCAGGATGACCCGGTCGTAGAACGAGGCCATGGCGTCCTCCCTTGTCGTCGTCTCAGGTCAGCTTCTAGGCCAGCTTCACCGTACGGCCTGTCCGCGCCGCCTCATAGATGGCTTGCATGATCCGTCCGAGATCGGCGTCAGCGAAGCTCGTACACCTTGGGGGCGGGGCCGAGCGCGACCGGTCCGAGAGTGGTCTGACCAGCCTGGAAGTAGATGACCGCCCGCGCCACCTCGCCCGCGCCCTCGCGCGCCTCGGCGACGGCGGCGGCCGCGGCGGCCTGCTCCTGGGCGATCACGCCGGTCTCGCCCATGGCGTCCAGCGCCCGCGGCGCCTGGCGCAGGGTCACGTCGAGGCTGCCGGTGACCCGGCCGTCGGCGCCGACGCCGAGCGAGCCCGAACTGGCCCCCAGCACCGCCTCGCCGGCGGTCACCCCGGCCTCGCGCAGGTTCATCCGCCCGCCGGCCCCGGTCCAGCGGCGGACCGCGTCCGGCCAGTCGCGGCCCTGGAAGGCGGAGATCTTCGTCAGCGTGGCGTTCCAGACGATGGACACCGGCCGCTCGCCGGCGATCCGGCCCAGCAGGCCCGCGAGCCGCGCCCGCCCCTCGTCGACGCGGACGGAGACCAGCCCCTCGTCGAGCTCGTCGTTGCCGCGCAGGTGGAACTCCACGCGCTTGGCGGCCTGCAGGCCGAACGGCTGGGCGCCGGCGGCCGGCTGGAAGGCGAGGTCCACGCCCTCGAACGAGAACCTGGGCGGCGTCTCGGAGAGGTGGGTGAGGCTGGCGCGGATCACCTTGCCCGTCACCTGCACCGGACCGCCCACCGGCCGCACGAAGGTCGCGCCCTGCGGGGCGGCGATCACCCAGCTGGTGGGGGAGGAGACGCGGGCCTGGCCCTCCAGCACCGGCGCCTCCAGGCCCCAGCCGGACGGCTCGCGCACCCGCGCCTCGGTCAGGGTGATGTTGAAGCGGAAGGGATAGCCGCCGACCGAGCGCTCCTTCCAGCTGACCTGGTAGCCCGCCCGGCGCAGGGTCTCGACACCCGCGTCCATCCGCGCCTGCGCCTCGCCGCGGGCCCAGAACCAGGCGGCGGTCCAGGCGATCGCCACGAGCCCGGCGAGGACGAACGGCAGGAAAAGGCCAAGGCGGCTCCGTTTGCGGGGCGGGGTCGGATCGGGCACAGACATTCTTCGGGTGTGAGGCTTTGCGGGTCGGGATGACGGACGAACGTTGGGTCTTCGGCTACGGGTCGCTCATGTGGCGGCCGGGGTTTCCCTTCGCGGAGCGGCAGGCGGCCACCTTACACGGCCGCCGGCGCGCCTTCTGCATCTATTCCGTCCATCACCGCGGCACCTACGAGCGGCCGGGGCTGGTGCTGGGCCTGGCCCCCGGCGGGGCGACCCGCGGCGTGGCCTACCGGGTGGCGGACGGGGACTGGCCGGAGGTCTACGCCTACCTCAAGGACCGCGAGCAGCCCACCGAGACCTACATCGAGGCGAGCCGCGCGGTGCGCCTGGCCGACGGCCGCCGGGCGGCCTCCCTGGTGTTCCTGTCCGACGTGCGCCACCCGCAGTGGGCCGGCGCCCTGTCGCTGGAGCGGCAGGCCGAGCTGATCGCCGGGGCGCGCGGACTGTCGGGCCGCAACGTCGACTACCTGCGCGACCTCGTCGAGCACCTGCGCGAGCTTGGGGTCCGCGACCAGGGCATGGAGCAGCTGCTGGGGCTGGTGGAGGCGCGGGAGCTGGCGGCGGGATAGCCGCCTCTAGAGGCTCATCAGCTCGCGGGAGCGGGTCTCGATGCGCTCTTCGAGGATGCGCATGAACTCGGCGCGCTTCAGGCCCGGGGGAATGGGCTCGAGGTACTCGAAGACGATGACGCCGGGGACGCGCCTGAAGCCGTGGGCGGGCCAGTGGACGCCGGCGTTGGTGGCCACCGGATAGACCGGCACGTCCAGCTCGCGGTAGAGCGCGGCGATCCCGGGCTTGTAGTCGGGCGGGGCGCCGGGCGCCTTGCGGGTGCCTTCCGGGAAGATGACCACCTGCTGGCCGCGGGTGAAGCGCTCCTTACCCTCGCGGATCACCTGGCGCATGGTCTTCGAAGCGCCCTCGCGGTCGATGACGATGGCGCCGGACTTGGCGGCGTACCAGCCGAACCACGGGATCCAGGCCAGCTCCTTCTTCATCACGAAGGCGGTGCGGGGCAGCCAGGTGAACTGGGCGAAGACGTCCAGCATGCACTGGTGCTTGGGCGCGACGAGCGCAGGGCCCGACGGGATGAACTCGCGTCCGCGCACCTCCACCCGGATACCGCAGATCGGCAGCATGCCGACGACGCCCCGGCCCCAGAAATGGAACAGGGCGAAGGTCCAGCGGCGCGGGCCGAGCAGGATGGGCGTGGCCAGCACCGCCACCACCGCCGTCCAGAGATAGAAGAGCGCCACATAGGCGAGGGAGCGGACCGCGGTCACGGCGTGGCCTTCTGCTGCGCCGTCTCGAGCGGCGCTTCGCGGGGCCCGAGCCCCAGCACCGCCTCGCGGCCGAGGATCGCCAGATACTTGCAATACTCGACCACCATCAAGCGGGCGGCCCTCGGCTGTCGCCACCAGTGGCTGGACTTCAGGGCCGGCGTCGGCACGGCGTAGGTCGAAAGCCGCACGCCGGTTCCGTGGAACACCGCCCGCAGCTCGAGCATGGCGCGGGGCATGTGGTAGTCGGCGGTGACGATGGTCAGGCTGCGGTAGCGCATCGCCTCGGTCCACTCGGCGGTCTCGCGGGCGTTACCGACCGTGTCGGCGGCGGTGAACCCCAGGTCTACGCAGCAGTCGTAGAGCCGGCGCACGGCGCGGGAGAGGTTGCGGATGTCCTCGCGGCTGGCCTCGGGATTGACGCCGGAGACGAGGACCCGCCGGCCGTAGCCGTCCTCCAGGAGGCCGATGGCGGCGGCGATCCGTTCCTTGGAGCCCGCGCCGGTGAGGGCGACGATGCCGTCGGCCGGCGGCGGCAGCCGGGCGGGCGTCGACTGCTGCACCCGGTGCGCGTAGGCGAACAGCCCCGCGAACCAGATCAGCGCCAGCACCAGGAAGGCTGCGACCGACTTCATCCCCTAGAGGTCGCGGATCAGGCGCGTCGCGGTCAAGCGCGCGGCGACCGCCGCCACCCCGGCGGCGAGCAGCGGGCAGGGCAGGACGGCGAGGAGGTCGATCCAGGCGATCGGCAGGGCGGGGGAGATCCCCTCGCCGCCGCCCACGAGGCGCAGCAGGGCGCCCAGCAGGGCCGCGCCGGCCGCGCCGACCGCGCCGGCCACGGCGGCGACGCCGGCGAACCGGAGCTGGAAGAGGCGGGCGATGTAGCCGTCCTCGGCGCCGGCCAGGTGCAGCACCTCGACCACGTCGCGCCGGGCGGCGAGGCCGGCCCGCGTCGCGAAGGCGACCACCGCGCCCGCGGCGACGGCGATCAGCAGGAAGATCCCGGCGCCCGTCCAGCGGACCACCCCGGCCGCGCGGCGGATGTCGTCGAGCCAGACCGAGTGGTCGTCCACCACGGCGTCGAGGCCCTGGGCCTTCAGGGCGCCCGTGAGCTGTTCGCCCGTGGCCGGGGTCTCGCGGTCGAGGGTCACGGCCACCAGGCGCGGCACCGGCAGGTCGTCGAGGTCGCTGACGTCGCCCAGCCAGGGACGGACAAGCTCGTAGGCCTTCTCGCGCTCGAGGGCGCGGGCCTCGGCCACGCCCGGCACGCCGGCCAGGGCCTCGGCGGCGCGGGCGGCGGCGGCGTCGGGCGTCTCGCCGCCGCTGGCCCGGACGATGACGGTGGCCTCGCCGGTGAGCTGGGCGGCCCAGCCGCCCGCGGCCCGATCGCCGGCGATGACGAACAGCGTCGTCAGGCAGGCCAGGAAGCAGAGCACGGCGATGACGAAGATCAGCGCCGGGTCGCGGGCGTCGCTGCGCGGCAGGAACGGCGCCGGACGCCAGGCGGCGACGTCGAGCGGCGGCTCGGCGGCGCGGACCTTGCGGGCCTGCGTCCTGGTCTGCGCCTGGGGCGTGCGGCTCATGCGGCGGGGCCCTGCGGCGCCAGGGCGGCCAGCCGTCCGTCCTCCAGGTGCAGCACCGGCTTGTTCGCGCGGGCCACCATGTCCTGGTCGTGGGTGGCGATGACGACCGTGGTCCCCAGGCGGTTCAGCTCGACGAACAGGCGGTAGATGCGCAGCGCCATCTCGTGGTCCACGTTGCCCGACGGCTCGTCGGCCAGCAGGATCTCGGGACGGTTCACGACGGCGCGGGCGATGGCCAGCCGCTGCTTCTCGCCGCCGGCGAGGGTTGGCGGCAGGGCTCCCATGCGCTTGCCCAGCCCGACCCAGGCGAGCAACTCGGCGACGTCGCCCCGGTATTCGGACGGCCGGTGGCCGGCGATCCGCAGCGGCAGGGCGGCGTTGTCGAACGCCGACAGGTGGTCGAGCAGCAGCAGGTCCTGGAAGACGACGCCGATCCGGCGCCGGAGCCGCGGAAGCTCGCGATGCGCCACATGGCCGGTGTCCTCGCCGAACAGGCGCACGACGCCGGCCGACGGCCGGGCGGCCAGGTAGATGAGCTTGAGCAGCGAGCTCTTGCCGGCGCCCGACGGGCCGGTGATGAAGTGGAACGAGCCGCGCGGCAGGGCGAACGACAGGCCGGACAGCACCTCGGGCCCGCGGCCATAGCGCATGGACACGTCGTCGAAGCGGACGATTTCGTCGGCGGCCTCCTGGACCGCGGCGGCGTTTGGTTTTCTGGACATGCGGGCCGAAATCGGCGACCTCGGAGTGAGGGTGCTGGAGCGTCCGATTCGGCGTCATGATACTGACCTGTCCAGAGTGCGCCACCAGCTATTTCGTGGACGAGGCGCGGGTGCCGCCGGAAGGCCGGACGGTGAAGTGCTCGTCGTGCGGCAAGCGCTGGCGCGCCTTCCGCGACATGGCCGAGGCCCACCCGGCGCCTGAACCGGCGCCCGCTTCCGACGTCGAGGATTACGAACCCGACCCGCCCGAGCAGATCGTGGCGGTGGGGCCCGACGGGCGCGAGGAGGAGATCGCCCCGCCCGCGGCCGGCGCGGCCGAGGCCCACGTTCAGGCCGCGGACGCGGCCGCCGAACCCGACGCCGAGGAGACCGTTCGCCGCCCCCGCCGCACGCCGCCCCGTCCGACGGCCAGGGCCGGGCGCGCGGGCGCGGGCGCCGCGCTCGCCTGGGCCGGCGTGGCCGCGACCGTGGCGGCGGTGACCGCCGTCGTGATGTTCCGGGCCGAGGTGGCCCGCGTCTGGCCGGCCAGCGCGGGGCTCTTCGCCGCGGTGGGGCTGCCCGCCGACCGCCTGGGCCTGGTGTTCGACGACGTGAAGTCCCAGGCCGCGCTGCAGGGCGGCCGGCCGGTGCTGTCGGTGACGGGGGCGATCCGCAACACCCGCTCGGAGACGGTGACCGCCCCCGCGCTGAAGGTCAACCTGCTGGACCGGGCCGGCAAGCCGGTGGCCGCGCGCATCGCCCGGCCGCTCAACGCCGACATCCCGCCGGGCGCCAAGCGCTACTTCGCCATCGCCATTCCCGATCCGCCCGCGGGCTCGGCCACCCTGGACATCGCCTTCGAGGCGGAAGGCGCTGCGGCCGCCCCGTCCGCCGCCCAGCCGGTGGAGGCCGTCCTCGGACCCGAGCCCATAGAGGCGCAGCCGCTGCCGGCCGGCCATGGCTGACGCCGAGCCCGTCGTCCTGCTGTCCGAGGTGGAGATCGCCGAGCGGGTGAACGCCCTGGCGCATGCGATCGCGCCGCGCATCGACGACGAGACGGTGGCGGTCTGCCTGCTGACCGGAGGCCTCTGGTTCTGCTCGGACCTGACCCGGGCGCTGGGAAGGCTCGGCCGGTTCGTGCGCTTCGACGCCCTGTGGCTGGCCTCGTACCGCGACGAGCGGATCTCCAGCGGCCGCTGCGAGGTTCGCGCCGACCTTCAGCGGCCGATCGCCGGCCGCAAGGCGTTGGTGGTGGACGACGTGTTCGACACCGGCCTGTCGCTGTCGGAGGCCGCCCGGCTGGTGAAGGACTCCGGCGCGACCGAGGTGCTGACCGCGGTGTTCGCGCGCAAGCCCTGGCCGACGCCCCGCGCCATCGAGCCCGACTTCGTCGCCTGGGAGGCGCCGGCCCGGTTCCTGGTCGGCTACGGCATGGACGCCGCCGGCCAGATGCGGGGCCTGCCGTACATCGGGGCGATGGACTAGGGACCATGACCGCGCTCACGATCCGCGAGGACGACCTCAGCCACGAGCAGACCCGGGCGCTGCTCGCGCTGCACCTGGCGGGGATGCACGAGACCTCGCCGCCCGAGAACGTCTTCGCCCTGGACCTGTCGGGCCTTCAGCAGCCGGGGATCACCGTCTGGAGCGCCTGGGCGGGCGAGGCGATCGCCGGGATCGGGGCGCTGAAGGCGCTGGACGGCCGCACGGGCGAGATCAAGTCGATGCGGACCCATCCCGACCACCTGCGCAAGGGCGTGGGCGCGGCGATCCTGGACCACATCGTCGCCGAGGCGCGCCGGCGCGGGCTGACGCGGCTGAGCCTGGAGACCGGCCGCGGGCCCGCCTTCGAGCCGGCGCTGGCCATGTACCGGACGCGCGGCTTCGCGCCGGGCGAGGCGTTCGCCGACTACCGGCCGAACGCCTTCAGCCAGTTCATGCACCTCGACCTTTGAAAGGGGACCTGTGACGGCGCCTCACAGCCAGGGCGCGGGCCGCTCGCGCGCCAGCATGTCGTCATAGGTCGGCCGCGGGCGGACCACGGCGAACTCGGCGCCCTTCACCAGCACTTCGGGGACCAGCAGGCGCGAGTTGTACTCGCTGGCCATCGCCGCCCCGTAGGCCCCGGCGGTCATGAACGCCACGAGGTCGCCCGGCTCCAGCGGCGGCAGGGCCCGGTCGCGGGTGAAGGTGTCGCCGGTCTCGCAGACCGGGCCCACCACGTCGTAAGGGCGCGCCTCGCCGTCGCGCGGCCGCACAGCCCGGATGTCGTGGTAGGCGTCGTACATGGCCGGCCGGATCAGGTCGTTCATGGCCGCGTCGAGCACCAGGAAGCGCCGCCCCTCGGGCCGCTCGTGGACGTGGGTCACGCCGGCGATCAGCACGCCGGCGTTGGCGGCGATCATCCGCCCGGGCTCGAAGGCGAGGCCGACGTCCAGACCGCCCACCGTCTCGGCGATCATGGCGGCGTAGTCGTCGGGGGACGGCGGTTCGGGCTGGTTGAAGTAGGGCACGCCGAGGCCGCCGCCGAGGTCCAGGCGCTCGACCCGCAGGCCCTCGCGCTGGAGGCGCTCGACGAGGCCGCGCATCTTGGCGAAGGCCTCGGCCATGGGCGCAAGGTCGGTGATCTGGCTGCCGATGTGGCAGGCCACGCCCACGGGGCGGACGCCGGCCAGGTTCGAGGCCTTGGCGTAGAGCCGCTCGGCCTCGGAGAACGAGACGCCGAACTTGTTCTCGGACTTGCCGGTGGAGATCTTCTCGTGCCCGCCGGCCTGCACGTCGGGGTTCACCCGGATGGCGATCTGCGCCCGCACGCCCAGGCGCTGGGCGACCCGGTCGACGAGGTCGAGCTCGGGCTCGGATTCGACGTTGATCTCGGCCACCCCGGCCTGCAGCGCGAAGGCCACCTCGGCCTCGGTCTTGCCGACGCCGGAGAAGACGATGCGCTCGGGCGGCACGCCCGCGGCGAGCGCCCGCCGCACCTCGCCCTCGGAGACGACGTCCGCCCCGGCGCCTAGGCGCGCGAGGGTGCGCAGCACGGCGACGTTGGAGTTGGCCTTCACGGCGAAGGCGATCAGCGGATCCTTCACGCCGTGCGCCACGAGGGCGTCGCGCAGCACGGTGTAGTGCCGCTCGAGCGTGGCGGACGAATAGACGTAGACCGGCGTGCCGACCGCCTGCGCGATGCGCGCCAGCGGCACGTCCTCGCAGAAGAGCTCGCCCCCGCGGAGCTCGAAATGGTTCATCGGCGCGGGTTGGCGTACGGGTCGGGCAGGGCGCCCTGGGGCGCGGTGCGTCCCGGGTTCGGCGAGGTGCCCTCGATCGGCAGGGTGCGCGGCGGCGCCGGGTCGGTCGAGCGGTCGCGCGGATCGACGGTGTCCACGGGACGGGCGGGGTCGCGCTTGCGCTGGGCGTTGTCGGCGTCGCGGGTGGTGTTGCGCTCGGCGCCGAACAGCGGGCCGGGGCGCTCCAGCTGGCCCATCTTGCCGCAGCCGGCGAGGCCGGCGGCCAGGATCAGGACGAGCGCCGCGGCGCCGGTTTGGATTTTGCGGCTCATGCCAGGAGGTCCTTCCAACGCTTGATCTGGGCCCGCACCTGGTCGGGCGCGGTTCCGCCGTAGCTGCGGCGGCTGCGCGCCGAGGCCTCGGGCGTCAGCACATCGTAGACCGAAGCCGTGATCCTGGGGTCCAGCTTCTGCAGCTCGTCCAGAGAAAGTTGCGAAAGCTCCTGGCCCAGCTCCTCGGCCCGCTTCACGGCCGCGCCGGTCACGTGGTGGGCGTCGCGGAAGGGCAGGTTCAGCTCGCGCACCAGCCAGTCGGCGAGGTCGGTGGCGGTCGAGAAGCCCGAGCCGGCCGCCCGGGCCATCGCCGCCACGTTCGGCTGCAGGTCGGCGACCATGCCGGCCATGGCGCGCAGCGACAGCTCGAGCGCGTCGAAGGCCTCGAAGGTGGGGACCTTGTCCTCCTGCATGTCCTTCGAATAGGTCAGCGGCAGCCCCTTCATCACCACCGCCAGCTGCTGGAAGCTGGCGAGCAGCCGGCCGGCCTTGGCCCGGACCAGTTCGGCGGCGTCGGGGTTCTTCTTCTGCGGCATGATCGACGAGCCGGTCGTGAAGGCATCGGACAGCTTCACGAAGCCGAACTGCGGCGTCATCCAGATCACGATCTCCTCGGCCAGCCGCGACAGGTGGATGGCGCAGATCGAGCCGGCCGCCAGGCTCTCCAGGGCGAAGTCGCGGTCGGAGACGCTGTCCAGGGAGTTGGCCGTGGGCCGGTCGAAGCCCAGCGCGGCGGCCGTCATCTGGCGGTCGATCGGGAAGGGCGAACCGGCCAGGGCGGCGGCGCCCAGCGGGCTCTCGTTCATCCGCGCCCGGGCGTCGGCGAAGCGCGCGGCGTCGCGGCCGAACATCTCCACATAGGCCATCAGGTGGTGGCCGAAGGTCACCGGCTGGGCCGGCTGCAGGTGGGTGAAGCCAGGCATGATCGCGTCGGCGTGGGCCTCGGCCTTGGCGAGCAGGGCGCCCTGCAGGGCCCTGAGCTGCCCGATCGTCCGGTCGCAGGCGTCGCGGACCCACATGCGGAAGTCGAGCGCCACCTGGTCGTTGCGCGAGCGGGCGGTGTGCAGCCGGCCGGCGGCGGGCCCGATCAGCTCGCGCAGCCGGGCCTCCACGTTCATGTGGATGTCCTCGAACTCGTCGCGGAAGGGGAAGGTCCCCTCGGCCATCTCGCGCTCGATGGCGGCCAGGCCCGCCTGGATCTGCGCCTCGTCCTCGCTTGAAATGACTCCCGCCTTGCGCAACATCGCCGCGTGCGCGCGGGACCCCGCCAGGTCCTGGGCCGCCAGGCGCTTGTCGAATCCGATGGAGACGTTGATCGCCTGCATCAATTCGGCGGGCTTGTCCGTAAACCGACCGCCCCACATGGCTTGTCCCGTGGGCGCCTGTCCCGTAGGCGTCTGGCCCGCCGGAGCGGTCCCGCCGGGCGCATCAGAGGAGTTGTCGGTCATATGAGCGAAGGTCCAGCGGCCAGCACCAAACCCAGGAGCGTCCTGACGTGGGCCCTCTGGGGCGCAGCCCTCCTGGGCGTCGCGGCGGTTCTCTACATCATCGCTCAGGCTTCCACCAAGCCGGCGGCGACGACGGCGGGCGCGCCGGCGGCCAAGACCCTGATGAGCAAGTGGACTCCGCCCGAGGCGCCGACCGCGCCGCCGGACTACGCGTTCTACGACGAGGCGGGCAAGCCGGTGCGCATCGCCGACTTCAAGGGCAAGGTCGTGGTGATGAACATCTGGGCGACCTGGTGCGCGCCCTGCAAGGTCGAGATGCCGACGCTGGCCAAGCTGCAGGCGGCCTACGCGGGCCAGCCCGTCGAGGTGGTGGCGGTCAGCATCGATTCCGCCGGCGAGGCGGCGGCGGCCAAGCTGTTCATCGCCAGCAACGACCCGCTGAAGTTCTACCACGACCGCGAGATGAAGCTGCCGTTCCGCCTGCAGCCGCCCGCCCAGGGCGCGCCGACGACGGTGATCTACGGCAAGGACGGCATGGAGATGGGCCGCGTGGCCGGAGAGGCCGACTGGGCCGGCGCCGAGGCCCGCGCCCTGGTGGACAAGGCCCTGGCCGCGGACTGAGAGCTCGGGTCGGGCCTCAGGCCGCCTCGGATTCCTTGACCCGTTCGGGCGCGACCGTACGCAGCAGGCTGACCAGCGAGCTGCGGGCCTCGGGCGCGAGCCGCTCGTAGGCCGCCAGCAGCTCGAGCGCGCCCGGCGTGCGCATGCGGGTCAGGAGGTCGAGGTCCGTGGCGGTCTCGCGGTCGGGCCCGTCGAACACGTCCATCAGGTCGGTGACGCGGCAGCGCAGGGCGCGCGCGATCTGGACCAGCCGCGAGAAGGAGATCCGGTTGGCGCCGTTCTCGTACTTCTGGATCTGCTGGAAGCTCACCCCGCACTGCTCGGCCAGCGCCTCCTGCGACATGCCGATCGTCCGCCGCCGGATGCGGACCGCGGCTCCGAGAGCAATGTCCATCGGGTCGGGCGCCTTGGTGGACGTCTCGGACATGAATTCTCCCTCCATAGCCCCGGACAACGTACAAACGGCTCCCCCGAACCGCGTTATCCAGACTTTCCAATAAAGGCCCTTGTTGCAGCCCTGCAAAGCTTTTTCCGAGCCGCAGGGCGGCGGATGCAACCTCGGCCGTGGCTCGGGTGTTGCACAGCCATGCCGGGGCCAGCGGACGTGTGGTGGGACGACCTGCGGCAGGAGGCCGAGCTTCCGCCGGCCCCGCCGCCTGCCCGGCGCAAGGCCCCGCTGGTGGCCGGCGCGCTGGCGGCCGTGGCGCTTTCGGGCGGGCTGGCCTGGTGGTTCGCCTCGCCCTCCGAACCGTCCTTCCAGAACCAGATCGAGGTCCGGCCGCCGCCGGCGCCCACCCGCCTCGCCGGCCCGACCGCCGACGCCGAGCAGGTGCGGCGCGCCTACGAGGAGTTCGGCCTCGTCTACGCCAACAGCGGCCCCGAGGGCCTCGCCCGCTTCGCCGAGAGCTGCGCGCAGTCGCTGCGGGGCGATCCGCGCATCCTGGACTTCTGCCTGGCCTTCGACCTGTTCACCGGCGCGGTGCGGGACGAGCCGGCGGGCAAGAGCGGCGCGCGCCGGCTGGCGATGGTGCAGGCGGCCATGCCGGACGCCGACCCGGACGCCCGCATCGCCGAGGTGCAGCGCCTGATGCGGGACGTGACGGGGATCGCGCGAGCGGCCGAGACGACGCCGGCGGCGCCGTCGTCGGGACCGCCCGCGCCCGCCGCGCGTTCCGATGCGTCCGCGCCGCCGCGCCCGGCGCCCGCGCGCAAGGCCGCCTCGCCCTGCCGGGGCCTGCCCACCGCCGACCGCCTCGTCTGCCAGAGCCCGACGCTGAAGGTCCAGGACCGGCGGATGAAGGCGGCCTACGAGCGCGCGCTCGCCGCGGGCGCCGATCCGCTGGCCATCGACCGTGGCCAGGCCGAGTGGCGGGCGCAGCGCGAGGCCGCCGGCAGCCGCGCCGAACTCGCCGACCTCTACGCGCGCCGCGTGCGCGAGCTGAACGCCGCGGCCGAAGCCGCGCGGACCACGCCGCCCACCTGACCGGCCGGTTAAGCTCTTGGTGACCGAAGCACCCCCGAGTCTGCCGGGTCGGGGCAGCAGTCTTCGGGACCCATGCGAGTAATCCGTTCACATCCTCCTTTCGACCATGGCGCGGCGCTGCGCGTGCCGCCGCCGCACGACCGCAAGAGCTGGGCCGTGCTGTGGAGCTGGCTGGGCGACGAGGCCCAGGCCGTCGCCGAGGCCGCCGCCGTCCAGGTCCGCACCCCCGAGGGACCGGTCGTCGCCCACTGTGGCGACTGGATCGTCCTGTCCCATTCCGGCTCGTTCCACGTGGCCCACGCCCTGCGGGCCTGCGACGCCTGACCCGGGCGCGGGCGGGCCCTTGAACGGGCGCCCGCCGGCCCTAGATGCCCTTCCCGTCCAACAGAAAAGGGGAGGCACGATGAAGACGGTGTCCGTTACGCCCGCCGACCTCGGCTGGGCCGTCCGATCCGACGGGATCGACAACGAGATGATCTTCCGCAGCGGGGCCAGGGCCGAGGCCGCGGGCCGCCGCGTGGCCCAGGCGCTCGCCGCCGCGGGCTTTCCGGTGAAGCTGCACGTCCACGCGCGGGACGGCAGCCTGGCGGGGCGCTTCGTGTGCCCGCCGCTCTCCGGGGCGGAGCCGGAGCCGACCCCGCCTTGACCCGGGTCAAGGCGGCCGGCCGGGGAGCGGGACACGCTCGCCCGCGGAGGCCGCCATGACCGCCCTCGCCGCACGCCCGCCATGCCCCAGCGCCCGCCGGCTCCCGCGCGAGGCGCGCCTTGGCCGCTGAGCTCTCCGGCGCCGAACTCTCCCGCCTGGTGTGGGAGGCCAAGTACCGGGCCCCCGGAGAGGCCGCGGTCGCCGACACCTGGGCCCGCATCGCCGCCGCGACCGCCGCAGTGGAGCGCGAACCGGGGCTCTGGCGAGGACGGTTCCGGGCCCTGCTGGAGGACTTCCGCTTCCTCCCCGGCGGGCGGATCCAGGCGGGGGCGGGCGATCCCGCCGCCGTGCTGTTCAACTGCTTCGTCCTGCCCGCATTCGGGCCTGGACCCGGGGCCGAGGCCGACCGGGCGCTGGACGCCCTGCGGGAGGCGGTGGCGACCCTCCGGGCGGGCGGCGGCGTCGGCTGCGAGGTCTCGGGGGCGCCGCCGGCCGGCGCGGCCGCGGAGCGGGGGCCGCCGGCTCCGGGGCCCGTCGGCTACCTGCACCTGTGGGACGCCGCGTGCCGCGTGTTCCTGGCCGGCGCGACGCGTCAGGGCGCGCTGATGGGCGCGCTCCGCTGCGACCACCCGGACGTGGAGGCCTTCGCCGCGGCCAAGACCGCGCCCGGCGCGCTCAGCCGGTTCAACCTCTCTGTGGCGGTGACCGAGGCCTTCATGGCGGCGGTCGCGGCGGACGCCGACTGGCCGCTGAGGTTCCCCGTGGAGACGGGCCCCGTGGTGCGCACGGTCCGCGCCCGCGCCCTCTGGACCCGCATCCTGCGCTGCGCCTACGAGACCGGCGATCCGGGGGTGCTGTTTATCGACCGGATCAACGCGGAGAACCCGCTGGCCTGGCGCGAGCGGCTGGCGGCGACCAACCCCTGCGGCGAGGTCCCGCTGCCCGACTACGGCGCCTGCGACCTGGGCTCGCTGAACCTGACGCGCTTCGTCGCCGCGCCCTTCACGCCCGAGGCGCGCCTGGACCTGGCTGGCCTGGCAGAGGCGGCGGCGGCGGCGGTGCGCCTGCTGGACGACGTCATCGACATCTCGGCCTTCCCGCTCGCCGGCCAGGCCGACGAGGCGCAGGCCACGCGCCGGATCGGCCTCGGGATCACCGGCCTGGCCGACGCCCTGGTGATGCTGGGGCTGCGGTACGGCGAGGCGGCGTCGCTGCGGGCGGCCGGTGAAGCGATGCGCACGATCCGCGACGCGGCCTACGGCGCCTCGGCCGGGCTGGCGCGGGAGAAGGGCGCCTTCCCCGCCTGCGAGGCGGAGCGGCTGCTGGCGGGGCCGTTCGCGCGGCGCCTGCCGGAACCGCTGCGCGCGGCCATCGCGCGGCACGGGCTGCGCAATAGCCACCTGCTCGCCGTCGCGCCCGCCGGATCGATCAGCCTGCTGGCGGGCGGGATCTCGCCCGGGCTGGAGCCGGTCTTCGCCGCCGTGCAGGAACGGACCCTGCGCACGAGCCCCGGGGAGACCCGCGCCGTCCGCTGGACGGCCGCCTCGGTGGCGCTGTGGCGGCGCGCGACGGGCGAGGCCGCCGGCCTTCCGCCGGCGTTCGCGGCGGCCCACGACATCCCCGCTGACGCGCACCTCGACATGCAGGCGGCGCTGCAGCCTTACGTGGACCAAGCGATCTCGAAGACCGTCAACGTCCCGGTCGAGACCTCCTTCGAGGACTTCGCGCGGATCTACGCCGGGGCGCACGCGCGGGGGCTGAAGGGCTGCACCGCCTTCCGGCCGGCGCGCGCGCAGGTGATCGCCGCGGCGCCCGGCGGGTGTCCGGGCTAGGCCTGGGCGGCGCCCTTCACGAGGTGGACGGTCGAGGCCTGGGGCCCCTTCACGCCTTCGCTCTCGGCGAAGCGGACCCGGTCGCCGACGGCGAGGTGCTCGAAGCCGCCGTTCACCAGGGCGTTGCGGTGGAAGTAGATCTCGCGGCCGTCGTCGCTCTCGAGGAAGCCGTAGCCCTCGTCGGTGAACAGCCGGGCGATCCGGCCCTGCGGCGGCTCCTCGTGAACCTTCACGTCGCCGCGCTGGCGGCGGTAGCGGTCCTGCAGCCGCCGGCGGGCGGCGGCGAAGGCGTCGCGCACCGCGACGAAGGCGTCCTCGTGTGCGTGGTCCTGGGGCGGGTTGCGGTCGATCATCACGTCGGCCTCGCCGGGCGCGGTGATCTGCAGGCGCACGGCGTAGAGGTCGCCGTGCCGGCGGCGGTGGGCCCGGCCGATCACGGCCACGCGGCACGAGGTGATCCGGTCGTGGAAGCGTTCGAGCTTCTCGGCCTCGCGCTCGATCCGGCGCTTCAGCGCCTCGCTGGGCTCAAGGCCCCCTTCGAAGGTGATCTGCAGCGGCAGTTGCATGGGGGTCAGCGCCTCACGGGTTGAAACGGGTCTCGTCGAGCCACGCGCCGAGCGTGCTGTCGGGTGCCTTGGTCAGGTCCTTGCGGATCGCGCCGGCCAGGCGCGCGCGTCCCTCCAACCGCGCCCGCAGGGGACCGATGAGCCGGGCGGGGGCGGCGATCACCACGCCCTCCAGGCCGCGGAGGCGGCAGACCTCGGCGGCCCGGTCGGCGACCTCGCCGATGAAAGCCTCCTTGGCGGGCCGGACGTAATCCTCCCGCCCCACGGCGGCGCGGGCCGGCGTCGTGCTGGAGAAGGATCGGGCGGGGGGCGAGGCGCGAAGCTCCTCGCGCAGGGTCTTCAGGCGCGCGGCGCCGTCGATCTCCTCGAAGGTGACGTAGCGCGGCGGATCGTTGCGGCGCTCCACCAGCCGCGCCCGGCCGCCATCGGTGATGAGGAAGAGCGCCTTGCCGGGGCTGACCATCTCGCGGGCCTCCATGGGACCAGGAAAGGCTAGGCCGTCGCCTCCGAAGGACATTGACCCCGATCAAGGTGGGCGCGCGGCGCTGCGCGAGCCTGTCGGCAGGAGAAGCTGATGACCCGCCACGCCGGCAACCGCGCCCCCGCTCGCGCCCCCAATCTGGCTGGGCGCCGCCCGATCGAGCTGCGCATCCGCGACATCGGCCAGCTCTTCCACAGCCTGGACCCGTTGCCCTACCGCGAGCGCGACCTGGACGAGCGGGTCGAGGCGTACGTCGTCGGCTGGGCCGGCGAGATGCCGCGCGCGCCGATGGAGATCATCGTCCACCTGCCGGCCGCCGAGGCCGAACGGGCCGAGGCGGCGCACGTCGGCGAGGCCATGCGCAACTACTTCGCCTACCGCGCCGAGATGATCGGCTGGGAGCTGCGGGACCTCTTCCGCGTCGGGCGCAGCTCGCTGGCCATCGGCCTGACGGTGCTCGTGGTGTGCGTGGCCGCCGGCCGGGCGCTGGGCGAGCTGATGGGGCCCGGCTACCTCGGGCGGGTGTTCGACGAGGGCCTGATCATCCTGGGGTGGGTGGCCAACTGGCGGCCGGTGGAGATCTTCCTCTACGACTGGCAGCCGCTGGCCAGGCGCCGGAAGCTGTACCGGGCGCTGGCGGCGGCCGAGGTCCGGCTCTCGGCGACGCCCTGACGGACCGCCTTGCGCCGGAGCCCCGCGGAGCGCAGCCTCGACCGGTTTCAAGCGGGCGGCGGCGGGAGGTTCGGACCATGGGGTTCCGCAACCGGGTCGAGGCGGGCCAGGCGCTGTCTCGGGCTCTTCCTCAGGCGCTGGCCGGCTGTCGCGGACAGGACGTGGTGGTGCTCGCGCTGCCGCGCGGGGGCGTTCCCGTCGCCGCCGAGATCGCCCGCGCGCTGAAGGCGCCGCTGGACCTGGTGCTCGTGCGCAAGATCGGCGCGCCCTTCCAGGAGGAGCTGGCCATGGGCGCAGTGGCCGACGCGGGCGAGCCCGAGACGGTCCGCAACGAGGACGTCATCGCCGCCGTGGGCGTGGACGAGGCCGGCTTCGAGGCGGCCCGGGCGCGGGAGCTGGACGAGATGGAGCGCCGGCGGCGGCGCTACCTGAAGGACCGGCCGCGGGCCGAGGTGGCCGGCAAGGTGGCGATCGTCGTGGACGACGGGGTGGCGACGGGCGCCACGACGCGGGCGGCGCTGCGGGCCGTGCGGCGGCGGGGTCCGGCGAAGCTGATCCTGGCGACCCCGGTGGCGCCTGCCGAGCGGCTGCCCGAGCTGCGCGCCGAGGCCGACGAGGTGGTCTGCCTGGAAGACCTGCGCTGGGGCGCGATCGGCCTCTGCTACGACGACTTCCGCCAGGTGGAGGACGAGACGGTGGTGGAACTCCTCGCGGAGTTCCCTCCGGCCCGGCCGCCGGCTTAGCTGGGAAGGCCTGCCGAGCCGTCGTCGGGTTCGACGGCGCCCGGCGGCAGGACGATGCGGTTGGTGACCGAGGCGACGCCCGGCAGGGTCCAGGCCAGGCGCTCGGCGGCGTCGCGGTCGAACCAGCCCGTCGCCGTGCCCGACAGCGTCAGGGCACCGTCCGCCTCCTCGATGACGATGCCGCCGGCGTCTACGTCGTGCGTCTCGAGCAGGATCCGCAGCTGGGTCCGCAGGTCGCCCACCGGCGCGGCCACATGCAGGTGGTTGCGCACGTCCAGCACCTCGGGGAGGCGCAGCAGCTCCTGCTCGATCACCGTGCGCCGCATCTCGTCCTGCACCGCGCCGGTGAGGGTCACGACGCCGCCGGCCACGCTCGCGGCCACCGGCGCGCCGTCGCTCAGCCGCTCGACGGCCTGCGCCACGGCCTCCTGAAGGGCCTTGTCGTCCATGGGATGCCTCGCAAACTGGAAGCCCCAGGCTGCGCCGCCGGGCGCTGGACGCATTGCGCCGCGTCAAACCCCCGGCCGCGGCGATACCGGAAGGTGCAGGCGTGCCTGCCGACACAGAGACCCGCGCCGACCCCGGCCTGGCCGCGAAGGTCGACTTCCTGAGCCGTCCGGCCGCCTATGCCGAGGGACCGGCGCAGGTGAGCCGGCGCGAGACCCACATGTCCTGGGTCTTCTTCCTGGACGGGACGGTCTACAAGCTGAAGAAGCCGGTCCGCTTCCCCTACCTCGACTTCTCCACCCTCGCGCGGCGCGAGGCGGCCTGCCGCGCCGAGGTCGCGCTGAACCAGCGCCTGGCGCCGGGGATCTACCGCGGCGTCGTCCCGCTGGTGCTGCGGGACGGCCGCCTGGCGCTGGGGGGCGAGGGGCCGGTGGTCGACTGGCTGGTGCGGATGGACAGGTTCGACCAGGCCCGCACGCTGGAGGCGCGGTTGCTGGCGGATGGGATCGCGGACGGCGAGGCCGACGCCCTGGCCGACGCGCTGGCCAGGTTCTACCGCACCACGCGCCGGATCCCGACGCAGCCTGCGGCCTATCTGAAGCGCATCGGGGACGCGCTGGCCTATCACCGCCGGGTGCTGCTGGAGCCCCGGCTGGGACTGCCGGCGGGACAGGTGCGCCATGTGCTGGCGGTGCAGCACCGGTTCCTGCGGGTGCGGGACGGCCTGCTCGCCGCGCGCGCCGGGCGGGGCCGCATCCTGGACGCCCACGGCGACCTGCGGCCCGAGCACATCTGGCTGGGGCCGCCGATCAAGATCATCGACCGGCTGGAGTTCAGCGCCGAGCTGCGCGCGGTGGACCCGCTGGACGAGCTGGCCTTCCTGGACCTGGAGATGGAGCGCCTGGGCGCGGCGGCGGCGGGCGCCCGGGTCCGCCGGCGGGCGGTCGCGCGGCTGGGCGAGCGGGCGGCGCCCGAGCTGCACCTGTTCTACCGCTGCCACCGGGCCACGCTGCGCGCGCGGCTGGCCATCGCCCATCTGCTGGAGCCGAACCCGCGCACCCCCGAGAAATGGCCGCGGCAGGCGAGGGCCTACCTGGCGCTCGCGGCCCGCGACGCCCGCCAGTTGGAGCGGCGGCTCAGAACACCATCAGGTCGGTAAGCGCCTCATCGCAGGCCAGCCGCCGGATCGCCTCGGCCAGCAGCGGCGCGCTGGCGAGCGCCTCGACCTTGGCCTGCAGCGGCGATCCGGCGATGCGGAACGGCGGCGCGGCGTCGGCGACCACGATGCGCTCCACCGCCGGGTCGGCCAGGACCTCGGCGGCGCCCGGCATGAAGAGGCCGTGGGCGGCCAGCGCCACGACGCGCCGGGCGCCCGCGGCCCGGGCCGAGCGGGCGGCGCGGGCGATGGTGCCGCCGGTGCTGATCAGGTCGTCCACGACGAAGACGGCGGCGTCCCGGACGTCGCCCACCAGCAGGTCGCCGGTGACCACGCCGCCGCTGCGGTGCTTGTCGGCGAAGGCCTTGCCGACCGGGCGGCCGAGGCGGGCCTCCAGCGCCTGGCGGAACAGCTCGGCGCGCTTGGCCCCGCCCGGGTCGGGCGAGAGCACGCAGACCGGGCCGTCGGCGAGGCCGGCCGCCAGATCCAGGAACAGCGGCGCGGCCGACAGCGCGATCGCCCGCCGGCGGAAGGCGTTCTCGAACGCGGCCGGGTTGTGGACCTCCAGCGCGACGACCGCATCGGTCCCCACCGCCTCGAACAGCGACGCCACATAGCGGACGGTGACGGGGTCGAACGGCTTGGTGCGCACGTCCTTGCGCGCATAGCAGAGGTAGGGCGCGACGGCGGTCACCCGCGCAGCGCCCGCGTCCTTCAGAGCGCCGATGAAGAACAGCAGGCGGCAGAGCTTGTCGTTGGCGCTCTGGTCCGGGCCGCCGTGCAGGCTCTGGATCACGTAGCAGTCGGCGCCGGCGACGGACTCCAGCGGCCGGGCCTTGTGTTCGCCGTCCTCGAATTCGCGCTCCTCGTGCGGCGTGAGGGGCCGGCCCGCGGCGCTGGCGATCGCCGCGCCGAGCTCGGCCGTGGCGTCCAGCGCGAACAGGCGCACGGCCGGGGGCAGGTCGCTCATGGGCCGACCTCGTCGGCGCCTGTGAAGCCTACGTCGGCATCCGCCAGCCGCCGCCGCGCCTCGGCCTCGGAGCCGTCCACGTCGAGGGCCCGGCAGGCGTCCTCGACGACGACCGCCTCGAACCCGGCGGCCCGTGCGTCCTCGGCCGACCAGAGGACGCAGAAATCGAAGGCGAGCCCCGCCAGGAACACCCGCGTCACGCCGCGGTCCTTCAGGTAGCCGGCGAGGCCCGTGACGGTGCGGCGGTCGTTCTCGCGGAAGGCGGAATAGGAGTCGACGCGCGGGTCGGCGCCCTTGCGCAGGATCATGTCGGCGCGCACGGCGTCGAGGCCGGGATGGAAGGCCGCCCCGGGGGTACCCTGGACGCAGTGATCGGGCCAGAGCACCTGCAGCCCGTAGTCGAGCTGGGCGGTCTCCATCGGCCGGCGGCCGGGGTGCGCCGAGGCGAACGAGCCGTGGCCGGGCGGATGCCAGTCCTGGGTCAGCACCACGGTCGCGAAGCCGCCCATCAGGCGGTTGATCGGGGCGACCACCTCGTCGCCGCGCGGCACGGCCAGGGCGCCGCCGGGACAGAAGTCGTTCTGCACGTCGATCACGATCAGGGCGTCGGTGGGGGCGATGGGGATCATGACGGCTGGACCTGCTTGGCGAGCCGGCGGTTCACTTCGGCGGCGAGGCGCGTCAGGGGCTCGGCGATCCGCACCGGATAGTCGTGGGGCTCCAGCGCCCGGAGGGGCTCGGGCAGGGCGGCGAGCTCGCGGGCGGCGCGGGCGCGAACCTCGGGCAGCGAGGGCGGCGGCCCCGTCCGCCGCCCCTGACGTATGACAGGCTGCAGCAGGGGCTCGCCCAGCGGGCGGTCGTGCAGGGTGGAGACGACGTCGCCGCGCATCCGGCCGCGCGCGTCGACGCTGCGCCAGACCTGCTTGCGGCCGGGCCAGGTGGCCTTGCCGGTCGAGAGCTTGCGGCGCGGGACGCCGGCGTATTCCTGGAGCTTGTAGGCGCAGTCGAGGCCGGGCGCGTCGGACGAGGTGGTCAGGCTGGTGCCCACTCCGAAGCCGTCGATCGGGGCCCCCGCGCGGACGAGCGCCTGCAGGTCGCCCTCGTCCAGGCCGCCGCTGGCGAAGATGGTGATGTCGGAGAGGCCGCCCGCGTCGAGGATCCCCCGGACGCTGCGCGACAGCGCCAGCAGGTCGCCGCTGTCCAGCCGCACGCCCCGGACCTTCACGCCGGCGGCGGCGAGGCGCGGGGCCAGCGCCACGACCTTCCGCGCGGCCGCTTCGGTGTCGTAGGTGTCGATCAGCAGGGTGAGGCCCTCCGGACGCGAGCGGGCGAAGGCCTCGAAGGCCGCCGTCTCGTCCTCGAACGCCTGGACGAACGAATGGGCCATGGTGCCGAAGAGGGGGATGTCCCACAGCATCCCCGCCAGCGTCGTGGCGGTGCCGGTGAAGCCGGCGAGGTAGCTGGCGCGGGCGGCGAAGAGACCGGCCTCCGAGCCATGGGCGCGCCGCAGGCCGAAGTCCACCAGCGTGCGGCCGGGCGCGGCCAGCACCATCCGCGCCGCCTTGGAGGCGACCAGCGACTGGAAGTGCAGGATGTTGATCAGCCGGGTCTCGACCAACTGGGCGACCGGCAGGGGCGCGACCACCCGCAGGATCGGCTCGTCGCGGAAGAACACCGTGCCTTCCGGCAGGGCGTCCACGTCGCCGCTGAAGCGCAGCTCGGCGAACCAGTCCAGCACCCGGCGGCTGAAGCGGCCCGATCGCTCCAGCCAGTCGAGCTCGGCGGGCGAGGGGGCCAGGGCCTCCAGGAAGCCGAGGGCCTGCTCCAGTCCCGCGGCCATCAGGAAGCCCCGGGAGGGCGGCAGCCGGCGGACAAAGAACTCGAACACCGCCGGCTCGGTGAACCCGTGGTCGAGATAGGCCTCCAGCATGTTGAGCTGGTAGAGGTCGGTGAGCAGCGGGCTGGCGGCCGGGTCGGGCCGGACGGGCGGCGGGTCGGTCATGGGCGTCCCCTCGGACCGGCGCGGCGCGTCAGGGCGCCTCGATCTCGTTGATGACGTCGTCCACGCCGAGGATGCGCCAGGCTTCCTCCTCGGCCGCGTCGCGGGCGTCCTTCGAACGGACCTTGCCGGTCAGCCGCACGGCGTCGCCGAACACGCCGACCTTCACCTGGGTGTCGTCGAACAGGGGGTGGCCGTCGAGGGCGGCGCGCACCGCCTCCTCCAGCTCGTCGGGACCGTCCTCCTCGGGCGGCTCGACCGCCAGGCCGTCGACCACGTCGCGGACGCCCGCGACCCGCCAGGCGATGGCGCCCGCCAGGCGCTTGCGCACCAGGCTGGGGACCGCGCCGTCCAGGGTCACGACGCCGTCCTGCACGGCGACGCCCAGGCCGGCGTCCGGCGCGCCCGGCACGACCGCAAGGTCCGAGAAGCGCGGATCGAGGCGCAGCAGCTCGAGCACCCGGTCGCGGATCTCGTCGTCCGACATCGGCAGCGCCGGACGCACGTGCAGCCGGTCGATCAGCCCCGGCGCGTTCGAGGCGATGGCCGCCAGCCGCAACGTCTTCTTCTTGGCGGCGACGGTGCGGGCCTCGCCCTCCACGACGAGGACGCCGTCGGGCTCGAACGCCAGGCGGTCCAGGCGCAGGTCGGCCGGCGGGACGGCGCGGCGAAGCGTGGCGCGGGTGATCTCGATGCGCCGGGCGAGTTCAGGCGGGCTGGCGGTCTCGGTGCTGGTCAAGGCGGGCCTCCTGCGTTTCAGGCCGAACTCTGTCTCCGCACGACGAGCCATGAAACGCGCGAGACGGCGGACCGGCCTTGACGCCGATCAAGCGCCGGCGGCCGTCAGAGACTCGTCACGGACCCGTAGCTTGGCCGTTACAGGCCGCTGCTACCCGCCCCGCATTGGCCGAACGTCGGTCGAGGGGCGATCATGAAGAACAGACTTTGGGCCGGCGCTGGCGCGCTGGCGCTTGCGCAGGCCATCGCGTGGCAGGCGCATGCCGAGGAGACGGCGGCCGCGCCGTCGGCGGTCGAGGAGATCGTGGTGCTGGGCCGGGGCGAAGCCCGCCAGGTGCAGACGGTGAGCGGCGAGGAGCTGTCGCTGGAGGCGCCGGGGGCCAGTCCGCTGAAGCTGGTGGACAAGCTGCCGAACGTGAACCTGCAGGCGGCCGATCCCTTCGGCTCGTACGAGTGGGCGGCGCGGATCTCGATCCGCAGCTTCAACCAGAGCCAGCTGGGCTTCACGCTGGACGACGTGCCGCTGGGCGACATGACCTACGGCAACCACAACGGCCTGCACATCAGCCGCGCGATCGCCGGCGAGAACGTGGGCGGGGTGGAGCTGGCCCAGGGCGCGGGCGCGCTCGACACGGCCTCGGCGAACAACCTGGGCGGCTCGCTGAAGTACGTCTCGCGCGCCCCGTCGGCCGAGTTCGGCGGCCAGGTCGCGGGCACGGCGGGCAGCGACTCCACCTACCGCGGCTTCGTACGGCTGGAGACCGGCGAGACGCCGACCGGCCTGCGCAGCTACGTCAGCTATTCCTACAACACCGCCGACAAGTGGAAGGGCGACGGCAAGCAGAAGCACCAGCAGGTGAACTTCAAGGCCGTCCAGCCGGTGGGCGAGGGCTCGCTGAGCGGCTGGCTGAACTGGTCGAAGCGTCGCGAGAACGACTACCAGGACATGTCGCTGGCCATGCTGGAGCGGCTGGGCCGGAACTGGGACAACATCTCGGGCGACTGGGACCTGATCGTGCGGATCGCCGAGATCGCCAACAACCGCGGCGACACGGGCGTGACGCCCCAGCGGCCGCAGCTGGGGGTGACCTATCCGGCGCCGGTCATCTCGGTGGATGACGCCTACTACAACGCCGCGGGCCTGCGGGACGACCTGGTGGGCGCGGTGACCCTGGACATGCCGGCCGGCGAGGCGTTCAAGGTGCGCGCGACGGTCTACGGCCACAACGACGAGGGGCAGGGCCTCTGGGGCACGCCGTACGTCCCCTCGCCCAACTACGCCGCCGCCGCGGCCACGACGGACAACGCGCCGATCTCGATCCGCACGACCGAGTACGACCTGCAGCGCTACGGCTTCGTGGGCTCGGCGACGCTGGCGCTCGGCGCCCACTCGGTCAACGCCGGGGTCTGGTACGAGGACAACGAGTTCAACCAGGCGCGCCGCTACTACGGCCTGAACCTGGCCGCGCCGCAGCGCAGCTTCCTGGACATGCAGTCGAACCCGTTCCGGACCGACTGGGAGTACGACTTCTCGACCACCACCTGGCAGTTCCACTTGCAGGACTCCTGGCGGGTGACCGAGCAGCTGACGGTCAACGCCGGCTTCAAGGCCCTGTCGGTGGAGAACGAGGGCCGCACCGTCTTCGCCCGCACGGCCTCGCTGGAGAAGAACGGGACCATCAAGGCCGAGAAGGGCTTCCTGCCGCAGGCCGGCGCCCGCTACGAGCTGACCCCGGACAGCGAGCTGTTCGCCGCCTATTCGCGCAACATGCGGGCGTTCCCGAGCTCGGGCACCTCGGGGCCGTTCTCCTCGACCCAGGCGGGCTTCGAGGCGATCCGCGAGGACCTGAAGCCCGAGATCTCCGACACCTTCGAGGCGGGCTGGCGCTTCCGCACGGCCGGCTTCCAGGGCGTGCTGGCCGCTTACCACGTGAAGTTCAAGGACCGGCTGTTCGCCGTGCCCGTGGGCTCGGGCATCGTCGGCAATCCCTCGGCGCTGTCGAACGTGGGCGGCGTCACGGCCAAGGGCTTCGAGGCGGTCGGCTCCTGGGCGTTCGCGCGCGACTGGTCGCTGTTCGGCTCGTACGCCTACAACGACAGCACCTATGACGACGACACCGTGGACGGAAACGGGGCGGTGGTCGCCCGCACGGCCGGCAAGACCACGGTCGACACGCCCAAGCACCTGCTGAAGGGCGAGCTGGCCTACGACGACGGCGCGGTCTTCGGGCGGGTCTCGGTCTCGCACCTGTCGAAGCGCTACTTCACCTACGAGAACGACCAGAGCGTTCCGTCGCAGACGGTGGCGGAGCTGGCCGTGGGCTACCGCTTCTCGGGCTCGCCGCTGCTGGAGGGCCTGGAGGCGCAGGTGAACGTCACGAACCTGTTCGACGAGGACTACATCTCGACGATCAACTCCAACGGCTTCCCGCTGCGCGGCGACAGCCAGACCCTGCTGCCGGGCGCGCCGCGCCAGGTGTTCGTGACCCTGCGCAAGACGTTCTGACTTCCCCCCAAGCGACTGCGGAGGGCCCCGCCCCCACTCCGGGGCCCTCCGGTTTTTTCGCACGCGGCTCTTCCCGTACGGGCCCGCGCAAGCTCTGCAACACAGCTGTCATGCTTCTGTCGGGCCGTTGTCATCGGCCCCTCCTAGAACCCCGCCTGGGCAGGCGGGCGGCTCGGGTCCGGGGGAACGGATCCAGCATCACAGGTCTCGCGTGCGCCGCCAGAACCACGGTGGAGAACACGATGACCGGCGTCACCAAGCTGAAAACCCTTCTTGTCATGTCGCTCAGCGCGCTCGCCCTGGGGGCCTGCGGCGGCGGCGGCGCCGACAACGTCGCCTCGCCCGGCGAAGGCGCCTTTCCGCCCGGCAGCGGCGGCGGCACGGGCGGCGGCACGACCAACCCGCCCCCCGGCCAGGCGGCGGCGGACTGCCCGACCGGCTTCGCCAACGTCGGCACGGTGGCGAACGGCACGCTGCGCGCCTGCCAGCTGCCGTCCAAGATCGTCGGCAACCTGGTGGTCCCGGCCCGGGCGGGCACGGTCTACGCCATCAGCGGGCGGGTGGACGTGGGCGACGACCGCGGCGCCGATCCGAACAATCCGGTCGCGGGCGCCCAGCAGGGCATCCTGACCATCGAGCCGGGCGTCACGCTCTTCGGCTCGGGCGGCCTCGACTACATCAACGTCCAGCGCGGCAACCAGATCTTCGCCGAAGGCACCGCCTCGAACCCGATCATCTTCACCAGCCGCTCGAACATCGACGGAAACTCGGGCGCCGACCTGATCGGCCAGTGGGGCGGCATCGTGATCGCCGGCCGCGCCCCGATCGCCTCGTGCCCGGCCGGCACGACCCCGCCGAACATCAACTGCGTGGCCACCTTCGAGGGCGGCGTCTCGCTCTACGGCGGCGCCAGCCCGACCGACAACTCGGGCCGCCTGCGCTACGTCCAGGTCCGCTACCCCGGCTTCGAGATCCAGCCGAACCGCGAGCTGAACGGCATCACCCTGCTGGGCGTCGGCTCGGGCACCACCATCGACCACGTCCAGGTGCACAACAGCTCGGACGACGGCATCGAGTTCTTCGGCGGCACGGTGAACCTGAAGCACGTGGTGATCACCGGCGCCGACGACGACAGCCTGGACACCGACGAGGGCTGGCGCGGCGGCGTGCAGTACCTGATCGTCCGCCAGCGGGCGAACGGCGGCGACCGCGGCTTCGAACAGAGCTCGGCCGGCGTGCAGGCCTCGCTGAACTCGCAGCCGAAGTTCGCCAACTACACCGTGATCGGCTCGGGCCGGACCGGCGCGGGCGACCTGCAGGTGCTGAACACCGGCACCGGCGGGCGCTTCATCAACGGCGTGCACGCCTCGGCCAACAGCGCCGTGGCCTGCCTCGACGTGGACGACACCTCGACCCAGGCGGCGGCCCCGCGGTGGGACTCGGTCGTCCTGGCCTGCGCCACCGCCTTCCGGAACGACAGCGGCGTCGACGGCGCGGCCGCGGCGGCGCTGTTCAACGCGGGCGCCAACAACAGCTCGACCCACGTCTCGACGCTGAACGGCTTCGTCAACGGCGCGAACGAGACCGCCCGGACCGCGACCGATCCGAAGGCGATCTACGCGTTCTTCGACACCACCAACTACATCGGCGCCGTTCGGGACGCGAACGACACCTGGTGGCAGGGCTGGACCTGCGGCCTGGCCGCCGGCAGCAGCTGCTGATCACGCGGGGCGGGGCCTCGCGGCCCCGCCTCCTCCGCGTCCGACGAACTCCAGAGGCGATCCTGACATGACCAAGCTCCACCGCCCGCTTGCCGGGCTGCTGCTCTGCACCACCGCGCTGATGGCGCCCGGCCTGGTCCAGGCCCAGACCTCCGGCCAGGAGGTCGAGGAGATCGTGGTCCGGGGCAAGTACATCCCCGAGGTCATGCGCGAGACCTCCGAGGTGGCCTCGATCGTCACCCCCGAGGACCTGGTCCGGCAGGGCGACGACACGGCGGCCGCGGCCCTGACGCGCCTCGCCGGCCTGAGCGTCGTCAGCGGCCGGTTCGTCTACGTGCGGGGCCTCGGCGAGCGCTACTCCTCGGCCCTGCTGAACGGCTCGCCGCTGCCCAGCCCCGAGCCGCTGCAGCGGGTCGTCCCGCTGGACCTCTTCCCGTCGAACGTGCTGGCGGGCGTCAACGTCCAGAAGACCTATTCCCCGAACCTGCCGGGCGAGTTCGGCGGCGGCCTGATCGACCTTCGCACCATCGACACGCCCGACGATCCGTTCGTCTCCCTGGGCTTCAGCGTCGGCATGAACGACGAGACCACGCTGAAGCGCGGGCTCACCTACTACGGCGGCGACAGCGACCGGCTGGGGATCGACGACGGCACGCGCGAGCTGCCCGCCGCCATCCGCCGCGGCATCGAGACCGGCAAGCGGATCGACGCGGCCAACTTCGGCTCGGACGAGCTGACGCAGATGGGCCGCAGCTTCCAGAACGCCAACATCAACCTGCTGCAGTCGACCAACGACGTGCCCTTCAACGGCAGCGTCGACTTCGCCGCCGGCACGTCCTTCGCCATGGACTGGGGCAATCTCGGCCTGGTGGCGGTGCTGGGCTACGACTCCGGCTGGTCCACCCGCGACGCCATCCAGCAGGAGGGCGTGGTCAACCTGGACGGCCTGGCGGTGCAGGAGGACCTGCGCTCGTTCTCGACCCAGAACGACGTGGTCATCAACGGCCTGACCAGCGTCGCGCTGGAGCTCGACCACCACACCTTCAAGTGGACCAACTTCTACGTCCGGAACGTGACCAAGGAGACCCGCTCCGTCGAAGGCGAGAGCGCCCGGGCCTCGAACTACATCCGCGACGACTGGACGAGCTGGTACCAGCGCGAGCTGATCGACACCCAGCTGACCGGCGCGCACCGCTTCGGCGACCTGGAGATCGACTGGCGCGGCTCGTACGCCCGCACCGAGCGCGACGTGCCCTACGAGCGGCAGGTCCGCTATCGCCGGGTGGACGACGTGTTCCTGCACAACCCGCAGTCCGACGCCAACTTCATCCGGTTCAGCGAGCTGGAGGACAAGGCCGCCGGCGCCGGGGTGGACGTGCGCTACCGCCTGGCGAACGACTACGTCGCCGACCTGACCTTCTCGGCGGGCTACGCGTGGTACGACAACGAGCGGTTCTCGGACAGCCGGGCCTTCCGGTTCACGATGAACTCGACGCCCTCCGTCGCCTTCCAGATGCAGCGCGTCGACTTCCTCTACTCGGACTTCAACATCGGCCCCGACGGGTTGATCCTGCGCGAGGTGACGGGCTCGGACGGCGCGGCCGCCTACGAGGCCAGCCTCACGACCCATGCCGGCTACGTGCAGGCCGAGGGCGAGATCTTCCCGGCGGTCCGCGCCACGGTCGGCGCCCGCTACGAGAGCGGCAAGCAGTTCGTCCGCGCGATCGACCTCTTCGCGACGACGCAGGACGCGGGGCACGAGCTGGAGAACGACTACCTGCTGCCCGCCGCGACGGTGACCTGGAACTTCGCCGAGGACCAGCAGCTGCGCTTCGGCGCCTCGAAGACCATCGCCCGGCCGCAGTTCCGCGAGCAGGCGCCGCAGCTCTACCTCGACCCCGAGTCGGACCGCACCTTCATCGGCAACCCGTTCCTCGAGGACAGCGAGCTGATCAACCTGGACGCCCGCTACGAGCGCTACTTCGACCGCGGCCAGTTCGCGACGGCGGGGGTCTTCTACAAACAGATCGACCGGCCGATCGAATCCGTCGTGAACGAGTCCGGCTCGGGCCTGCAGCAGAGCTTCCTGAACGCGCCGGAGGCGGTGCTCTACGGCTTCGAGGCCGAGTTCAAGAAGTTCTTCGAGCCGCAGATCGACATCGCGGGCCTGGCCGGCCTGCGCTGGCTGGTGTCGGCCAACTACACCTACACCAAGGCCGAGGTGAAGGTGGACGAGGGCGACGTGGTCTATCCGCGGACCAATCTCGGCCAGCCCGCGCCCGCGGCCAACTTCGTGATCGACGGCAGCCCGCTGCAGGGCCAGTCCAAGCACCTGGCCAACGTGCAGGTCGGCTTCGAGACCGAGGACGGCATGACCCAGGCGACCCTGCTCGCCAATTACGCCAGCAAGCGGGTCACCGCCCGCGGCCAGGCGGGCGCGCCGGACTTCGTGCAGGAGCCGGGCGTGATGCTCGACTTCACCTTCCGCCACCGCTTCGAGCTGTGGGCGCAGGAGTTCACCTTCGGCGTCGAGGCGCGCAACCTGCTGGGCGAGGAGTTCGACGAATACCAGAAGCGCAACGGCGACGAGATCAAGCTCAACAACTACGAGCTGGGCCGCAGCGTCTCGGTGAGCCTCTCGGCCCGCTTCTGAAGGTGAGCGCGGGCGGTTGCGGCGCCTCGCCGCGGCCGCCCGGGCGACCCCGAGGCGCGCTGTCACCTTAGCTTCATCCAAGCGTCACGGGAACGTCGGCGTCGTCGGCCAAGAGTCCCGCCGTCCCGCCCCGGAATGGGCGGTCACGGGGGATGCGTTGAAGCCCACACTCCAGGCCCTGGGCGCGGTTCGGCCGCGCACCGTCCTGACAGCGGTCGAGATCGCGCTGGCGGCCGGCCTCGCCGTGCAGGCCGCGCGCCTCACCTGGGCGCTGGCGACGCCCACCGGTCCGCTGGGACCGCCCGTCGCCTCGAAGCCCGCGACCACGTCCCGAGGAGACCTTCGGGCGGACCTTTCGATCCTGGCGCAGTTCGACCCCTTCTTCCGGCTCCCGGCGGGCGCCGCGCCCGCGGACGGAGCCCCCGCCGCGTCCGGCGGCCTCACCCTCTACGGCGTGCGCGCGCTGGCGGGCGGCCGCGGCTCGGCCATCCTGGGCTCGGAGGGACAGCAGCGGGCCTACGAGGTCGGCCAGGAGGTCGAGCCGGGGCTGGTGCTCACCGCCGTCGCCGCCGACCACGTGATCCTCAGCCGCGGCGGGAGCCGGCGGCGGGTGGGCTTCCCCAGGCCCGCGCCCGGCGCGGCGGTCCTGCCGATGCAGGCGCCCGTCGTGGCCCCGGCCGCCCTCGACGGCGGGGCGGTGAACGTCGAGCGGCTGCTGGAACAGACCACGCTTCTGCCGCGCCTGCGGGACGGCCAGCCGGCCGGCTACCAGGTGATCCCCCGCGGACCGGGCGATGCGCTGCGCGCCGCCGGCCTGCAGCGCGGCGATGTCCTGCTGGCCGTCGACGGCGTGGTGCTCACGCCCGAGCGGGTCAGCCAGCTCCGTGAGGAGCTCTCCCAAGGCTCCGGCGCCGAGCTGCGCTTCGAACGGAACGGCCAGATCATGACCACCCGCATCCGGACCACCGCCCCGTGAGCGCCCATCCCGTGAGACGACTCCTCGCCGCCGGACTGCTCGCCAGCGCGATGACCGCGACCCTGCCGCCGCCGGCGCTCGCCCAGGCCCAGGCGCAAACCCAGGGCCAGACCCAGGCGCTGAACCTGCAGGACGCCGACATCCGGGTGTTCATC
>Ga0268287_100167_pt1 | contig 40383 bp, 39 predicted proteins | sample MetcocultureR3M_FD_191348 | JGI IMG/M metagenome (GOLD analysis project Ga0268287, IMG submission 191348) | Soil microbial communities from Anza Borrego Desert, Southern California, United States - Methanotrophic co-culture R3-M | ecosystem: Environmental > Terrestrial > Soil > Desert | place... | reverse complement strand
AGATCGAGGCGGGCACGGACTACGTCCAGCCCATCCCCGCCCGGCACGGCTAGCGGTCAGGCCGCGGCGGGCTCGGCATAGAGCTGGTCGAAGACCGGCGGCAGGCTGTCGGGCAGGCCCAGGAGCGGGCCCGAGGAGAGCAGCAGCACGACCTCGTCGCCGGCGAGCCCGCCGAGGGCGGCGGTGGCCTCCTCGGCCGTGCGCACGCCGGCCGCCGGCACGCCGGCCCGCTCGATCCGCGCCAGGATCTCCTCGAAGCTGGACTGCTGGTGGCTGGCCGCCCCGTGGCTGGGCGGCGGGACGACCAGCACCTTGGCCGCCCCCTCGAACACCGTGTCGTACCAGGGCAGCGCCTCGCGGTTGCGCCACGAGAAGGTGTGCGGCTCGAACACCACCGTCAGGGGCCGCGCGGGATAGTGCAGCCGCATCGCCTCGATGGCCGAGCGGGCCTTTTCGTAGGACGAGCCGAAGCCCTCCACGAGCGGGATGCGCGAGGCCGCGGTCAGGCGGTCGAGCCGGCGGCGGATGCCCTGGAAGCTCTCGACGGCGCGGGCGAGCTGGGCCTCGGTCGCCAGGCCGCGCTCCAGCAGATAGGCCGCCACGCCGACGATGTTCTCGATGTTGTGCGCGCCCAGCAGGGTCGTGGCGAGCTTCAGCCGGCCGCCGGCGGGGGAGCGCAGCGTGAAGCGCGTGACGTCGCCGAACGCCACGTCCTCGGCGCACCAGCCCTCGCAGGGGCCGACGTCGTACCAGACGATGCGGCAGGCGGCCTCGCCCGCGACGGCGCGGATCGCCGGATGGTCGCGCGCCACGAGGAGCCCGTCGGCCGGCGGCAGCCGCAGCAGCTCGCGGAACGGCGCCTCGTAGTCGGCGAACGTCGGGAAGACGTTGACGTGGTCGTGGACCAGCGAGGTCAGCAGCACGTCGCGCGGGTGGTAGAGCACGAACTTCGAGCGGCGGTCGGACGGCCCGACGATGTACTCGTCGCCCTCCAGCACGACTTGCGGGGCGCCGCCCCAGTGGCCGGTGTCCGGGAGCGAGGGTGAGATCGCCCCGATCATCCAGCCGGCGTCGCAGCCCGCCTCGCGCAGCACGTGGGCCAGGAGCGCCGTGCAGGTGGACTTGCCGAACGAGCCGGCGACGACGGTGTTCAGCTTGCCGGCGGTCGCCTCCCCCACCAGCTCGGGGAAGGTGGTCACGCGCACGCCGCGCCGCCGCGCCTCGGCGACCTCGGGATTGTCCTCGCCGCCCAGCTTGGCCGAGGCGCCCAGCACCAGCACGTCCAAGCCCCGCGGCAGGTTGGCCGGATCGAAGGCGCGGAAAAAGGGAAAGCCCAGCCCCTCCACGTAGGTGGACATCGGCGGGAAGACGTCCTGGTCCGAGCCCGAGACCTGGTGGCCGGCCTCGCGCATCATCAGGGCCGCGGCGCTCATGCCGGCGCCGGCGATGCCGGTGAAATGGATGCGCATGCGCCCTTCCCTGACGAGACGTCCCAGGACCGCTGGTTAGCCGATCCATCGGCGCCGTCCAGCCCGGCGCGACAATCGGGCGCCCCTCGCGCCTTTTGATGTTTCGCGGCGCCCGCCGACGGCTCGAGCGTTGAGCCTGTCGGACCGCCGCGAGTCGCGCGGCCGTCCGAGGAGAGTAGCACCCATGAGCAGCGCCTTCGTGCGCGAGTTGGACGAACTGCCGCCGGAGAGCCCTCCGGAGCGGGTCGTCAGCCAGCACCCCAACTATGTCACCTCCCGCGGGCTGAAGCTGATCGAGCGCGCCCTCGCCGACCTCGACCAGCGAATCGCCGGCTGCGAGGACGAGGCCCAGATGGCCTGGCTGCGCCGCGACCAGCGCTACTGGGCGGCGCGTCGGGCCAACGCCCAGGTGGTCGAATCGCCCGCCGATCCCGACGAGGTCGCGTTCGGCACGCGGGTGACCTTCCGCAAGGACGGCGGCGCGCCCGAGACCATCGAACTGGTCGGCGAGGACGAGGCCGAGCCCGCGCAGGGCCGGCTGAGCTGGGTCGCGCCCCTGGCCCGCGCCATGATCGGCGCCATGCCGGGCGAGACTGTGGAACTGGAGACCCGGACCCCGGCGATTCGGCTCGAGATCCTGGCGGTGGAACCGATCCGCCTGCTCAACTGAGGCGGGCGAAGGCGTTTACTCCCGCTTAACCAAAACACCGGACCTTGCCCTCGTCTTCCTTGAAGACACCCCACCATCACCGACTAATTCCTGCCCGGCGTCCGCGCCGGGCTTTTTTCGTCCGCAGGCCTTCCGAGCGACCTGCTGGAGAGAGGCGACGCCGTGTCGCGCGGGGCGAGCGGACAAGTCGCCAAAAGATGCGGTGGAGGCGCTTGCACACCCCGGCGGGCCCGCGTATATGCCCGGCCCTCGACGGCCCTGATCCTCGGTAGCTCAGTTGGTAGAGCAGGCGGCTGTTAACCGCCGGGTCGCAGGTTCGAGTCCTGCCCGGGGAGCCATCGAGACCCTTCCGAAAGCCCGCCCTTCCCTACCCGCCGCCGGAACAGGCGGCGCGCGCGACCGTTCGGCCTGAAGCTCCCGCTTCGCTCCGGAGGCCGCATGAAGGCGCTCGTGCTCAATTGCACCCTGAAACCGTCGCCCAAGACCTCCAACACCGAGGCCCTGGCCCGGGTGGTGATGGACGAGTGGAACACGGACGGCGTCGAGAGCGAGATCGTCCGGCTGGTCGACCTCGACATCCGGCCCGGCGTCGAGAGCGACATGGGCGACGGCGACGAATGGCCGAAGGTGCGGGAGAAGATCGCGGCCTGCGACATCCTCCTGATGGCGACGCCCACCTGGATGGGCCAGATGTCCAGCATCTGCCAGCGGGCGCTGGAGCGGATGGACGCGTTCTTCAGCGAGACCGACGAGGCCGGCCGCTCGATCGCCATGGGCAAGGTCGCGGGCGTGGTGGTCACCGGCAACGAGGACGGCGCCCACCACATCGTGGCCACCGTCTGCCAGCCGCTGATCGACCTGGGCTTCACGATCCCCGGCCAGTCGTGGACCTACTGGCACCTGGGGCCGGGGCCCGGCCCCGACTACACCGACACGGACGAGGCGCACGCCTACTCGGACCGCCTCGCCCGCAACGCCGCCCGCAACCTGGCGTTCGCCGCCCGCGCCCTGGAGGGCGTGCGCTTCCCGCCCCAGGAGACCGGCTGACGGGCCGCTACCAGGTCCCCACGTTCGGCATCGAGGCCCAGGGCTCCGCCGGCGGCAGGGGATCGCCCTTCTGCAGCAGTTCGATCGAGATGTTGTCGGGCGAGCGGACGAAGGCCATCCGGCCGTCGCGCGGCGGCCGGTTGATCACCACCCCGCCGTCCTTCAGCCGTTGGCAGGCGGCGTAGATGTCGTCCACCTGATAGGCCAGGTGGCCGAAGTTGCGGCCGCCCTCGTAGTTCTCGGGATCCCAGTTGTAGGTCAGCTCGACCAGCGGCGCCTTGCGCTCGGCGGCCGCCGCCTCGTCGCCCGGCGCGCAGAGGAACACCAGGGTGAAACGGCCGGCCTCGTGCTCGCTGCGGTACAGCTCCTTCAAGCCCAGCTTGCCGACGTAGAAGGCCAGCGACTCGTCGAGGTCCGTCACCCGGACCATGGTGTGGAGGTAGCGCACGGAGGCTCTTTCCTATACTGCGTAAAACATCGGCCGCGGGACCCGTTGCGCGCGAATCCTGCGCGGGCGCAATCCAGGCTCGCGGCTGCGGCGGATTGTTCTACGCTGCGTGCGTGACGGCAAATTCATTTGCCCTCGCATAACGCGGGCATCACAAGCGCAGTTCGGAGGACGTCCGCGAACGAGCATCGGCTCGCGCGGACGACGGGGCACGAGGAAACGAAGTTGCGACGTCTCAAGCCGCAGTACGTCTTCATCCTGGTGGTGATCGGGCTGTTCACCCTCTACTTCGTCGCGGGCGCGCTGTTCCGCGGCGGCGGCGAGGACCGCAACGCCGCCCAGGCCAAGGCCGTGGCCGACGCCGAAGCTCCGCCCAGCGTTCAGGTGCGCGTGACGCCCGAGACCGTCCGTCAGGTGGACGTGGTCCTGCGCGGCCGGACCGAGGCCGCGCGCGCCGTCGTGGTGCGGTCCGAGACGGCCGGGGTCGTCGCCGAGACGCCGGCGCGCGAAGGAAGCTTCGTGCGCAAGGGCCAGGTGCTGTGCCGCCTGGCCGTCGACGCCCGCCAGGCGACGCTGGATCAGGCCAGGGCCAACCTCCGCTCGCGCCAGCTCCAGCTCCAGGCCGCCCGGCAGCTCGCCGAGAAGGGCTACCGCTCGCAGACCCAGGTGCTGGAGACCCAGGCGGCGCTCGACGCGGCCCAGGCGCAGGTGCGCCAGGCCGAGATCGCGCTGTCGCAGGTGAACATCCGCGCGCCGTTCGCCGGCGTCTTCGACCGCCGCGACGCCGAGATCGGGACCTACCTCGCTCCCGGCCAGCCGTGCGGGACGATGATCGAACTGAACCCGCTGCTGGTGGTGGGCCACGTGCCCGAGACGGACGCCACCCGGCTGCGCGTCGGCGCGCCGGCGACCGCCCGGCTGGTGGACGGGCGCGCCCTGAGCGGCCGGGTGCGCTACGTCGGCCAGGACGCCGATCCCCAGACCCGCACCTACCCGCTGGAAGTCGCCGTGCAGAACCCCGCCATGGACGTCCGCTCGGGCCTGTCGGCCGAGCTCCGGATCGGCGCGGGCTCCGGCGCGGCCCACCTCGTGCCCGTCTCGGCCCTGGTGCTGGACGCCGACGGCCGCCAGGGCGTGCGCTACGTCCTGGCCGACAATCGCGTGGCCTTCGCCCCGGTGCGGGTCCTCGAGCAGACCGCCGAGGGCATGTGGGTGCAGGGCCTGTCCGGAAACGTCCGGGTGATCACCGTGGGCCAGTCGTTCGTGGCCGACGGCCAGAAGGTTCGCGTCGCCCAGGCGCGCTAGCGCCCGGCCGGCCCTGGAGAGGCGAGCATGATCGGCCCCCTGATCGACGGAGCCATCAAGCGACGGAAGGTCGTGCTGGGCGTGACGCTCATCGCGGCGCTGTTCGGGTTCTTCGTCTACCTGAACATGCCCCGGGAGTCGGAGCCGGACATCGACCTGCCCTACATCTCGGTGGTGGTGCCCTACCCCGGCGTCTCGCCCGAGGACGCCGAGCGGCTGCTGGTGAAGCCCCTGGAGCTGGAGCTGCAGACCATCCAGGGCATCGAGTCGATGAACGCGGTGGCGCGCGAGAACCTGGCGATCGTCACCCTCGAGTTCGAGGCCAAGTTCGACAAGGACAAGGCGCTGGAGGACGTCCGCGCCAAGGTCGACCTCGCCCGCGGCAAGTTCCCGCCCGACGCCGAGGAGCCGATCATCCAGGAGGCGAACTTCTCGGGCGAGCCGGTGATCGGGATCGTCATCTCCGGCGCCGCGCCCGAGCGCGAGCTGCACCGGGTGACCCGCGCGCTGAAGGAGCGCCTGGAGGCCACTCCGGGCGTCCTGGAAGTCTACATGAGCGGGGCCCGCGAGGAGGTCCTCGAGGTCACCATCGATCCGGTGCGGATGGAGGCCTACAACGTCACCACCGCCGAACTCGCCCAGGTGATCGGGCGCAACAACCAGCTGGTGCCGGCGGGCAGCCTGCGCTCGGGCGCCGGCCAGTTCGCCGTGAAGGTGCCGGGCGTGGTCGAGGAGCCGGCCGACATCCTGGCCCTCCCGATCAAGCGCAACGGCGACCGGCTGGTGACGGTGGGCGACATCGGCGACGTGCGGCGCACGTTCAAGGAGGCCGCCTCGATCAGCCGCTACAACGGCCATCCCGCCTTCATCCTCGAGGTCTCCAAGCGCGGCGGCGCCAACATCCTCGAGACCGTGGAGGTGGTGAAGGAGGTCGCCGTCGAGGAGTCCGAGCGGTGGCCGCCGACGATCGGCATCGACTACATCTACGACGAGAGCGAGTTCATCGGCCGCACGCTGGTGGTGCTCGAATCCGGCCTGATCATCGCGATCATCCTGGTCATGCTGATCATCGTGGCCAGCCTGGGGATCCGCCAGGGGCTGATGGTCGGCGCCTCGATCCCCGTCTGCTTCATGCTGGCGTTCCTGATGATCAACGGCATGGGCGTGACCTTGAACATGATGGTCATGTTCGGCCTGGTGCTGGCCGTGGGCATCCTGGTCGACGGCGGCATCGTGGTGGTGGAGTACGCCGACCGGAAGATGGCCGAGGGCCTGCCGAAGGAGGCCGCCTTCGCCGCCGCCGGCAAGCGGATGTTCTGGCCGGTGGTGAACGGCACCCTGACCACGCTCTGCGCCTTCGTGCCGTTCATGTTCTGGAACTCGATCGCCGGGAAGTTCATGAGCTTCCTGCCGCTGACGCTGTTCTTCGTGCTGGGCGCCTCGATCTTCGTGGCCCTGGTGTTCACCCCGGCGCTGGGCTCGATCTTCGGCCGCAAGGCCGCGGTGGACGAGGAGACCCTGGCCGAGATCGTCAAGTCCGAGCACGGCGACCCGCGCGAGATGCGGGGCTTCATGGGCTGGTACGCCCGGACCCTCACCTATCTCGGCGCCCACCCGACCCGGACCATGTTCGCCGGCGTCGTGATCGTCGTGGCCATCGCCGTCTGGTTCGGCGGGACCAAGCACCGGACCGAGTTCTTCTTCGAAGAGGACCCCGAGTTCGTGCAGGTGTTCGTCAAGGCGCGCGGCAACCTCTCGCCCGAGGCGCAGAACGAGCTGGTCGGCCAGGTCGAGCAGCGCCTGGTCGGCCTGAAGGGGGTGGAGTCCTTCTACACCCGCGCCGGCGGCTTCAGCGCCAACGGCGGCCCGGGCTCGCCGCCCAACGACACCGTCGGCCGCATCCGGGTCGACTTCCTGGACTTCGAGGACCGGCGCGAGCTCGGCCTGCGCGGGCGCGACATCGAGGCCGAGATCCGCAAGCGGGTCTCCGACCTTCCCGGCCTGCAGATCGAGGTGCGGGGACCGCAGAACGGCCCGCCCATCGGCAAGGACATCCAGGTCCAGCTGCAGAGCCACGATCCGGCCGCCCTGAACGCCGCGGCCAACCTCGTGAAGGCCAAGCTCGCCGCCGATCCGCAGCTCATGGAGCTGGAGGACAACCGCACCTCGCCCGGCATCGAGTGGAACCTCACCGTCGACCGCGAGGCCGCCGGCCGCTACGGCGTGGACGTCCTGTCGGTCGGCCAGACGATCCAGTTCCTGACCGGCGGCGTCCTGATGGGGCGCTTCCGTCCCGACGACGCCGAGGACGAGCTGGACATCCGCGTCCGCTTCCCCGCCGACGCGCGCAACGTGGCCGCCTTCAACGAGCTGAAGATCACCACCCCGCAGGGTCCGGTGCCCGCCAGCTACTTCATCAAGCGCGTGCCCGCCCAGCAGGTGACCCAGATCCAGCGGCGCGACGGCCAGCGGATCGTCATCGTCCAGGCCAACGCCGTCGAGGGCGTCGCCGCCAACCAGAAGATCACCGAGCTGCGCCCCTGGCTGGACAAAGCCCCGATCGACTCCTCGGTGCGCTGGAAGTTCATCGGCGCCGACGAGGAGGGCCAGGAGGCGGCGCAGTTCTTCATGGCCGCCATGGCCGCCACCCTGTTCATGATGTTCGTGATCCTGCTGTGGCAGTTCAACAGCTTCTACGGCGTGCTGGTGACGCTCTCGGCGGTGATCCTGTCCACGGTCGGGGTGCTGCTGGGGGTGCAGGTGAACCTGCTGGGCACCTTCGACTACATATCGATCATCATGACGGGCACGGGCGTGGTCGCCCTGTTCGGCGTCGTCGTGGGCCACAACATCGTGCTGGTGGACACCTTCTACCACCTGCGCCACGAGGGCCACTCGCCCGACGAGGCGGCGGTGCGCGCCGCGGCCCAGCGCTTCCGGCCCGTGCTCCTGACCACCACGGTGACCGTCGTCGGCCTGCTGCCGCTGATGTTCCAGATCCACCCGAACTTCCGCACCGGCCACATCGAGCACCAGGCGCCGGGGTCGGAATGGTGGGTGCAGCTCTCGGCCTCGGTGGTCTGGGGCCTGTCGTTCGCCACCCTGCTGACGCTGGTGCTGACCCCGGTGATGCTCGCCGCGCCGAAGGTCTACGCCGACCGCATCGGACGGTTCGGCCGCTGGGTCGGCCGGCGTCGGGGCCGCGGCGGGCCGCCCGCAGGACGGCTGGCCCCCACCGACTTCGGGGACGACGTGCCCCGCGCCGCCGAGTAGCGCAGAGCCGGGTTTAGGCCTGCCGGGTCTGACGCCGCCAGAGGGCGGCGTATTCCCCGCCCTTCGCGAGCAGGGCCTCGTGCGCCCCCCGCTCGACGATCCGCCCGCGGCGCAGCACCAGGATCTGGTCGGCGTCGGCGATGGTGGAGAGCCGGTGGGCCACCACCAGCGTCGTGCGCCCCGCCCTAACCTTGCGCAGCGTCTCCTGGATCGCCGCCTCGGTGGGTCCGTCGAGGGCGCTGGTGGCCTCGTCCAGGATCAAGAGGCGCGGGTCTGCCAGGAGGGCGCGGGCGATCCCCACACGCTGGCGCTCCCCGCCCGAGAGCTTCAGGCCGCGCTCGCCCACCCGCGTCTGCATGCCGTCGGGCAGGCCGTCGATGAACGCCCCGAGTTCGGCGGCGTCGGCCGCGGCGCGGACCTCGGCGGGGCTCGCGTCCGGGCGCGGGAAGGCGATGTTGGCGTAGAGCGTGTCGTTGAACAGGGCCACGTCCTGCGGCACCAGGGCCACGGCGCGGCGGATGGCGGCGAGCTTCACCTGTCGCATGTCCTGGCCGTCGATCAGCACCCGCCCCTCCTGGGGATCGATCAGGCGCATGGCGAGGCGAATGGCCGTCGTCTTGCCGGCGCCCGAGGGTCCGACCAGGGCGACGGTCTGGCCGGGCTGCGCCTCGAAGCTGACGTCGATCAGGCCGACCGAGCGGGCGTCGTGCCGGAAGCTCACCCGGTCGAAGGCGATGGCCGCCCCGCGCCCGGTGGCGGGCGGCAGGTCGCGGGCGTCCGGCGCGTCGGTGATCTCGGGGCGGATGTCGCGCAGGGCGACCATCTGCTCCATGTCGATCAGGCCCTGGCGGATCTCGCGGTACTGGAAGCCCAGCATGCCCAGCGGGGCGTAGAGGCCGGACAGCAGGAAGATGGCCATGGTGACGTCGCCGATCTGCAGCGTTCCGCCCGAGACCTGCATCCCGGCCATCACCGTCATGGCGGCGAGGCCGACGTTGAGGATCAGCGCCTGGGCCGCGTTCAGCAGGTTGAGCGAGCCGTTGGCGCGGGCGCTGGCGTCGACGTAGGTCGCCATGGCGCCGGCGTAGGTCTCCACCAGCCGGGGTTCGGCCCCGAAGTCCTTCAGCGTCTCGTAGTTCATCAGCGCGTCCGACGAGAGGCCGGCCGCGCGGGTCTCAGCGTCGTTCAGCTCGCGCCGGTGGTCCAGGCGCCAGTCGGTGATCTTGAAGGTGATGACGGCGTAGAGGACGAGGGTGACGAGGGCGGTGAGCGCGAAGCTCCAGTCCAGCCGCACCACCATCACCGCCATGGCCAGCACGAGCTCGACGGCCGTGGGGCCGAGGCTGAAGACCAGGCTGCGGATCAGGAAGTCGGTCGCCCGCGCGCCGCGGTCGATGACCCGCGACAGGGCCCCGGTCTGCTTCGTTTGGTGGAAGTCGAGCGAGAGCGACAGCGCATGGCCGAAGCTCTCGACCGCCGCCCGCGCCATGGTGGACTGCGAGACCCGGGTGAAGATCGCATCGCGAGCGTAGGGGGCGCAGGCGGCCAGCAGCCGCAGGAACGCAAAGCCCAGCGCCAAGCCGATGAAGCCCGCGCCGACCATCACCACCCCCTGCCCGACCGGCGTCAGGGTGTTGATCGCCTCGCCCAGCAGGACGGGCGCGAGCACGCCCGCGAGCTTGCCCAGGAACACCAGGACCAGGGCGGCGCCGATCCGCAGGCGAAGCTGCGGCGCGCCCGAGCGCATGACCAGCCGGCCGAGGTCGGCCATCGAGCCCCAGAAGTCGAACCTGGCGCCCGGCGGGGCGATGGCGCCCGGGCCGCGGAAACGGCTCTGGGCCGTATGCACATGGACCAAGGCGTCAGCCCCGGTCCTGGGGATCGAACGGGCGGCTCGGGAACACGGTCTGCTTGAAACTCCTTAACCCTGGCCATAGCTACTTGGGCCTTCGACGCGCGCAGGCAAGCGCGCCGTGCGTGTTCGAGACCCTTTCCTGGAGCGTACCAACGATGAGCGCCCCCGAGCGCCTGCATTCCGTCTGCGTCTTCTGCGGCTCGTCCGACGCCGCCGATCCCGCCTACCTCGCGGCCGCCGCCGACCTCGGCCGGGCCCTGGCCGCCGCGAAGATCCGGCTGGTGTACGGCGGCGGCGGCGTGGGCCTGATGGGCGCGACGGCGCGGGCGGCGCACGACGCCGGCGGCGCGGTCCTGGGCGTCATCCCCGAGTTCCTGGTCGGCGCCGAGCGGGCGCTGGAGACCGTCGAGCACCTCGTGGTGCGCTCGATGCACGAGCGCAAGTCGATCATGTTCGAGCAGTCCGACGGTTTCGTCGTCCTGCCCGGCGGCATCGGCACCCTGGAGGAGATCGTCGAGCTGCTCTCATGGCGGCGGCTGCACCTGCACGAGAAGCCGGTGGTCTTCTACAATCCGGGCGGCTTCTGGCGGCCCCTGTTCGACCTGTTCCAGCACACGGTGGACGCGAAGCTGACGCCGGCCTCGTTCATGGACGCGTGGATCTCGGTCGAGCGGGTCGAGGACATCGTGCCGGCGCTGCTGGGCGTCGCGCCCGAGCCGATGCCGCCGTCCGAAGAGGCGGCGGTCCTGAAGATCAGCTAGCGGCGGCCACGAGGTCGAGCCGCGCCAGGATCCTCTGGGCGTGGGGATCGGCCGCCACTTCCTGGAACAGCCAGTCGCGGAAGGCGGCGATCTTGCCCGCCCGCCGGCGGTCGCGCGGATAGACCAGCCAGTAGCTGCTGTCGCCGAAGTAGACGTCGAACGGCTGAACCAGCCGCCCCTCCGCCAGGTCGCGGCCGAACATGACGGGAGAACCCATGGCCGCGCCGTCGTCGGCGATGGCCGCGGCCACCTCCAGCGTCTGGGTGTCGCCCATCAGGCGCGGCGCCGCAGGGCCCGTCTCGCCCTCGGGCATGACGCCCGCGGCGGCGAACCACTGGCGCCACTCGGCGTCGGAGCCGATCCGGTGCACGTCGAACAGCGCCTCGGGCCGCGGCGGATCGCCTAGCCGGGCGGCGGCGGCCGGGGTGCAGAGCACCGTCTGCACCGCCGGGAACAGCAGCAGGGACTCCATCCCCGGCCAGTCCCCGCGCCCGCCGCGGATGGCGACGTCGAAATCCTCGCGCATCAGGTCGACCACGCGGTTCTCGGTGTCGAGCCGCACGGCGATCTTCGGATGGGCGAGCTGAAAGCGCCCGAGGCGTCCGGCGAGCCACTGGGTGGCGAAGGTCTGCAGGGTGGTGATGCCGAGCATCCCCTCCCCCGTCTCCGAGATGTCGGACAGGGCCGAGCGCAGCGCCGCCATCGCGTCGGACGCGGCGCGGGCCAGCCGCTCCCCGGCGGGCGTCAGGCCGACCTCGCGCGGGCGGCGCACGAACAGCCGCTGGCCGAGGCGCTGCTCCAGCGCCTTCACCTGCCAGCTTACCGCCGCCTGGGTCATGCCGAGCTCGGACGCCGCGCGCGTGAAGCTGCCCAGGCGGGCGGCGGCCTCGAACACGCGGATGGCGCTGAGCGGAATGCTGGCGAGCGGGTCTTGCATAAGGTCTGCTTATCGATAGAGCAGGAGAACCCGTTTGTCGATCGGCGTTCCCGCAACCATTCTGCACTCCATCAGCAAGTCGAACCGATGGAGCGGGTCATGGAAGAGCTGCACAAGATCCACAAGGACGTTCCTTATGGCTACTGGGTGTTCTGGATCGAGCCGTTGATCCGGCGCATGGCCGCCCGCCGGCGCCCGGCCGCCTCCTCCTGCTGCCCCGCGGGCGCCCAGGCGCGCTAGGGTGCGCTAGGGCACGTTGGCCTCGAGCTCCTCGAGCCAGACCCTCGCCACGCCGTCGGACGGCGCGCGCCAGTCGCCGCGCGGACTGAGATTGCCGCCCGAGATCACCTTCGGCCCGTTGGGCATGGCCGAGCGCTTGAACTGGCTGATCTCGAAGAACCGGAACAGGAACAGCGACAGCCACTTTTTGATCGTGGCCAGGTCGTAGGCGTTGCGGGCCTCGGCCGGGAAGTGCGGCGGCCAGCTGCCCTCCGCCACGTCGCGCCAGGCGTGCCAGGCCAGGAAGGCCACTTTCGACGGCCGAAGCCCGTAGCGGGTGATCCAGTAGACGTTGAAGTCCTGCAGCTCGTACGGGCCGATCTTGGCCTGGGTGCTCTGGATCGCGCCGCTGGCGTCGGCGGGCACCAGCTCGGGAGAGATCTCGGTGTCCAGCACCGACAGCAGGGTCTCGGACGCGGCCGTGTCGAACTGGCCGGTCTTGGCCACCCAGCGGATCAGGTGCTGGATCAGCGTCTTCGCCACCGAGCCGTTGACGTTGTAGTGGCTCATCTGGTCGCCGACGCCGTAGGTGCACCACCCCAGCGCCAGTTCGGACAGGTCGCCCGTGCCCAGGACGAACCCGTGGCGCTGGTTGGCCAGGCGGAACAGGTAGTCGGTGCGAAGGCCCGCCTGCACGTTCTCGAACGTCACGTCATAGACCGGCTCGCCCGCGGCGAACGGATGGCCCATGTCCTTCAGGAGCTGGGTCGCCGCCGGCCGGATGTCGATCTCCTCGGCGGTGACGCCCAGCGCCCGCATCAGCTTCCAGGCGTTGGACTTCGTCCCCTCGCTGGTGGCGAACCCCGGCATGGTGAAGCCCAGGATGTCGGACCGCGGCTTGCCCAGCCGGTCGAAGGCCTTGGCCGCCACGATCAGGGCGTGGGTGGAATCCAGGCCGCCTGACACGCCTATGACGATGTGCTGCGACTTCGTGGATTCCAGCCGCTTTACAAGGCCTTGCACCTGGATGTTGAAGGCCTCGTAGCAGTCCTTGTCGAGCCGGGCGGGGTCGTCCGGCACGAAGGGGAATCGGTCGACCGGCCGCAGCAGGCCGACATCCTTGCCGTGCGGGCGGTGCTCGAAGCGCACCCGCCGGAAGCGGCGCTCGGGATGCCCGCGGGCGATCGCCGCGTCGTTGAACGTGGGCGAGCGCATCCGCTCCAGCCGCAGCTTCTCGACGTCGATGTCGGCCACCGCCATCTGGGCCTCGGTCGGGAAGCGGTCGGTGCAGGCCAGCTCGCGGCCGAGCTCGTGGATCGAGGCCTGGCCGTCCCAGGCCAGGTCGGTCGTGCTCTCCCCCGGCCCCGCGGCCGAATAGAGGTAGGCGGCCGAACAGCGGGCCGACTGCGACGCGCAGAGCAGCGCCCGCTCGTCCGCCTTGCCCACCACGATGTTCGAGGCCGACAGATTACAGAGGATCAGCGCGCCGGCGAGCGCGCCTTCCGTTGAGGGCGGCGCCGGGGCCCAGAAGTCCTCGCAGATCTCGGCGTGGAAGACGAAGTCCTTCAGGTCCGACGCCTCGAACAGCAGGTCGGTCCCGAAGGGCGCCGCCTGGCCGGCCAGTTCGACCTCCAGTCCCTCGACCCCGTGGCCCGGCGCGAACCAGCGCTTCTCGTAGTACTCGCGGTAGTTGGGCAGATAGCTCTTGGGCACGACGCCCAGGATACGCCCGCGGGCGATCGCCACGGCGCAGTTGTAGAGCCGGCCGTTGCGGGCCACGGGCGCGCCCACCACCAGCACGGGCGAGAGCTTGGCGCTGGCGGCGGCGAGGGCCGCGATTTCGTCCTCCACCCGCTTCAGCAGGGCGTCCTGCAGCAGCAGGTCGTCGATGGCGTAGGCGCTGATCCCCAGCTCCGGGAACAGCATCAGGTCGCAGCCGCGGGCGTCGCCCTCGTGCGCCATGCGGAGCGTCTCGGCGGCGTTGAACCCGGGATCGCCTACCGCGACGCGCGGCGTGCAGGCCGCGACGCGGACGAAGCCGTGGCTGTGGATGGCGTAGAACGACTTCGTCACGACGGCTCCGTCTCCGGTCCGAGAGAAATGCTCACTTTGAGCATATATAGCGTGGGCGATCGGCCTGGGAAACCTAGACCTTGCCGTACTTCATCCCTTCCAGCTTGAGGCCGTCGGGGTCCAGGAAGAACACGGCGTAGTAGTAGGGATAGTACTCGCCGGCGGGATCGACGATGGTCGCCCCTTCCCGCTCCAGGAAGGCCTGCAAGTCGTCGACGTCGGCCCGGCTGCGCAGCTCGAAGGCGTAGTGGTGGAAGCCGACATCTCCAATGCGATGCCTGCGCCCGCGGCCCTCGGCGTCGGCCTGGCCGATCCAGTAGCGGGTCTTGCCGTTGGTCCAGCCGATCTGGTCGCCGTAGTCCTCCAGCACCTCGAACCCGAGGAACTCGAAGAGGCGCCCATAGAACGCCCGCGAGCGTTCGATGTCACTGACCCGCACCGACAGATGGTCGATCCCGACGACCCGCGACATGCGCTGTCCTCCGCTCCACGGCCGACAGCAAAACGGCCCCGAGGCGGGGCCGTTCAATCAGTCGTCGCGGTGGACCCGCTCGCGCCGCTCGTGGCGCTCCTGCGCCTCGAGGCTGAGGGTGGCGATGGGCCTGGCCTCCAGCCGGGCGATGCCGATCGGCTCGCCGGTCTCCTCGCAGAAGCCGTAGGAGCCGTCCTCGATCCGCCGCAACGCCTCGTCGATCTTGGAGATCAGCTTGCGCTGGCGGTCCCGCGTACGAAGCTCGAGAGCCCGGTCAGTCTCGGACGACGCGCGGTCGGCCAGATCCGGATGGTTCTCGGTTTCGCTTTGCAGGTGCGACAGCGTCTCGCGAGATTCGCGGAGGATGTCCTCTTTCCACTTAAGGAGCTTCTGCTTGAAGTACTCAAGCTGGCGCTCGTTCATGAATTCCTCGTCCTCGGAAGGACGGTATTCAGGACTCTCAGCCAGAACTGCGGCTGTCTTCATGAAACCCTCACGCCCCCTGGACGCCCTGAGACACGCGGGGGCTGTATAGCAAATCGAACCGCGGTTTCAACGCCGGTGGTTTTCCAAGTGCGATTACGCCGCACGCCCGGCCATCTCGAGCTTGGCAAGCTCAACCATGGCGCGAGACTCGATCTCATCGAGCAGCCCCTCCAATCGGGGGTCCTCGGTGGCCGCGCGCTCCTCGCGCACCGCGCGGCGCAGGCGGTCCAGATCGCCGGGCCCGACCTCGCCGCCGAGCAGCGCCACCTTCAGCCCTTCCAGCACGTCCAGGATGCGGCCGGCCCGCGCCACGGACCGCCGCCGCCGCTCGAGGGGCGAGCCGACCTCCTGCAGGGCGATCAGCGCCTCGACGCCCATCACGGGCCCCGCGCCGGCGACCGACGAGACCTGGCCGGGCCCCGAGGCGCCCGGCGGCGCTGCGACCCGGAAACCCTCGCCGCCGCCCCCGCGCGCGGGACGGGCGCCCGACGCCTGGGAAACGCCGCCTGTGCCGGTGACCTTCATGGCTCGACGCAACCCCCTCAAACTCTACGGTGAAGATCGCGGGCCAAACTTGCAGCATGGTTAACGGGCGGCAAATTCTGCCGGGACGAAGGCGCCGCGTTAACCACGTCTCGCTTTGATTTCATTGCGCTTTCATGGCGGTTGCCGACTGGCACGCTCCTCGCAGGGACGCGAGCGAAGCAGCTTCCGTGAGTTCCATGCGCCGGTTCCGAGCTTTTGCAGCCCTCCTCCTCGCCGCCCCGCTGGCCCTTGGCGCCCTCGCCGGGCCCGCGAGCGCCAAGTCCCGCATCAAGGACATCGTCGAGTTCGAGGGCGTGCGCGAGAACATGCTGGTCGGCTACGGCATCGTGGTCGGCCTGAACGGCACGGGCGACGCCCTGCGCAACGCCCCTTTCACCAAGCAGAGCCTGGAGGCGATGCTGGAACGCCTGGGGGTCAACACCCGCGACGCCCAGCTCAACACCAAGAACGTCGCCGCGGTGATGGTCACGGCCAAGCTGCCGCCCTTCGCCGCCCCCGGCTCGCAGATCGACGTCAGCGTCTCGGCGCTGGGCGACGCCAAGAGCCTGCAAGGCGGCTCGCTGCTGGTGACCCCGCTGCTGGGCGCCGACGGCCGCGCCTATGCGGTGGCCCAGGGCACCGTGCAGACCGGCGCAATCAGCGCCTCGGGCGCTTCGGGCTCGTCGATCTCCAAGGGCGTGCCGACCGCCGGCCGCATCGCCGGCGGGGCGAGCGTCGAACTGGAGACCGGCTTCCAGCTCGCCAACATGGGCCAGATGCGCCTGACCCTGCGCAATCCCGACTTCACGACCGCTCGCCGCATCGCCGACGCCGTGAACGCGCGCTTCCCCGGCTCGGCCGTGGCCGAGAACCCGACCATCGTCTCGCTCCGCCCCGCCAGCGGCGACCTGATCAGCTTCATGGCCCAGGTCGAGAACCTGGCGGTGGAGCCCGACGCGCCCGCCAAGGTGGTGATCGACGAGGTGGCCGGGGTGATCGTCATGGGCGAGGCGGTCCGCGTCTCCACCGTGGCGATCCAGCAAGGCAACCTGACGATCACGGTGCGCGAGCAGCCGGGCGTCAGCCAGCCCGCCCCCTTCGCCCGCACGGGCGAGACGGCGGTGGTGCCGCAGACCGACATCGAGGTGGACGAGGAGCGCGGCCGCCAGTTCCTGACCGTGGGTTCGGGAGCCTCGCTGGCGACCCTGGTCTCGGGCCTGAACGCCCTGGGCGTCACGCCGCGGGACATGATCTCCATCCTGCAGACCATCCGCGCCGCCGGCGCCCTGCAGGCCGAAATCGAGGTGATGTGATGGACCTGGTCGCCACGCCCGTCTCCACGCCCCAGACGCCGATCGCCGGCAGGACCGAGGACCTCGCGAAACGCGCCCGCATCCGCGACGCGGCCGAGAAGTTCGAGGCGCAGTTCCTGGCGATCATGCTGCAGCCGATGTTCGAGGGAACCCAGGTCGAGGCGCCCTTCGGCGGCGGCCCGGGCGAGGACATGTTCCGCTCGCTGATGACCGAGGCCATGGGCAAGCAGATGGCCAGCGCCGGCGGCATCGGCCTGGCCGACACCGTCCAACGCGAAATGCTCAAGATGCAGGGGCTCGACTGATGGCCATCGCCGCGAAGAACCCGGAAGACCGCGTCGAGCAGCTGATCCTGCTGACCGAGCGCCTGACCGAACTGGTGGCCGAGCAGGCGCAGGCCTTCGAGCAGCGCCGGCCGCAGGACGCCGCGGCCAAGCTGGAGGAGACCAGCCGCCTGGCCAACCTCTACCGCCACGAATCGACCCGCGTGCGGGCCGAGCCCGGCCTGGTCGGCGGCGCCCCGCTCGCGCTGCGCACGCGCCTGGTTAGGGCCACCGAGGCCTTCGACGCCGTGCTCGCCCGCCAGGGCCGCGCCATCGAGGCGGCCCGGACGGTGACGGAGGGCCTCGTCAAGGCGATCGCCGACGAGGTGGCGTCCCAACGCTCGCGCGGCGTCTCTTACGGCCCGACGGCGAAGGCCTCGACCGACGGCACGGCGACCGCCATCACCCTCAACCAGCGCGCCTAGCCGCCCTCCAACGCTTGTTTGCCGCAAGGTAACGGGGGTATCGTCCCTGCGCCGTCGGAGAGTCCGGCGGCCTGCGTTCTCAGGGCGGGGTGAAACTCCCCACCGGCGGTAATGCCCTCCAGACCTTGGCGTAGCCTCGGCGACGGAGGGACGAGCCCGCGGGCGCCTGGGCCTTCGTCATAGGAAGGTCCCAGGGACGAGCAGACCCGGTGCGATCCCGGGGCCGACGGTCATAGTCCGGTTATGAGAACGGCCGCATGTCGCAGGCGGATTCCGCCCTGCGTGCGCGCGGCCTCTCCCTGAGTCGTGGTCCCTTCGAACCCGGTCAGGGAGAAGACCATGACCCACACTGCTGTCGAAGTCCCCCACGAGTACCCCACCGCCAACGGCGCCTTCCGCGCCGCGCGGATCGCCTTCGTCCATTCGCTCTGGCACGAGGACATCGTCCGCCAGGCCCTCGCCGGCTTCATGGAGGAGATGGCCCGCCTGGGCTTCCCCGAGAGCGCCGTCGAGGTGTTCGAGACGCCCGGCGCCTTCGAGATCCCGCTGCACGCCCAGACCCTGGCCCGCACCGGCCGCTATGCGGGCATCGTGGCGGCGGGATTCGTCGTGGACGGCGGCATCTATCGACACGAGTTCGTCGCCGAGACGGTGATCCGGGCCCTGATGCAGGTGCAGCTGGCCACCGAGACCCCGGTGTTCTCGGTCGTGCTGACGCCGCACCACTTCCACGAGCACGACGTCCACCAGGGCTTCTTCCACGGCCATTTCCGGGTGAAGGGCGCCGAGGCGGCCCGGGCCTGCCACGGCACGCTGGAGAGCCTGGCGCGCATCGCGAGGGCGGCGTGATGACGACGCTGGAGCTTCCGGCGGGCTTTAGCCCGCACTTCCGCAAGAGCCCCCTCACCGACCCGTGGGAGCCGCTCTACAGCCGGGTGACGGACGACACGGTGATCCTCGCCCTGCGCGCGGGCGCGGCCCACACCAACAGCCGCGGCTTCGTGCACGGCGGGCTGATCTCGGCCCTCGCCGACAACGCCATGGGCCTGTCCTGCGCCCGACGGCTGGGAGACCTGGCCAGCCTCGTCACGGTGAACCTCAACGTGGACTACCTGGGCTCGGCGCTGACCGGCCAATGGCTGGAGTTCGACACCGTCTTCGTGCGGCCTGGCTCCACCCTGTGCTTCGCCCAGGCGTTCGTCACCGCCGACGGCCGGCCCTGCGCGCGGGCCAACGCGGTGTTCCGCGTCGTGCGGAGGACGCCGGCATGACCTGCTACCTCGTGGGCCGCATCGCCATCCACGACCGCGAGCGGTACGGCCGCTACGCGGCGGCCTTCATGCCGGTGCTGAAGCAGTACGGCGGCCGGCTCCTCGTGTCCGAGGAGACCCCCGAGCCGCTCGAAGGCGAGTGGGACGGCCGCAAGCTGGTCCTGCTGGCCTTCGAAAGCCGGGACGCGGCGCTCGCGTGGGCGAACTCGCCCGAGTACCGGACGATCGCGCAGGACCGCATCGCCGGCTCTGACGCCATCGTCGTGCTGGCGGAGGGCTTCGGCTAGAGCCGGATCTCGCGCCCGACGCCGACGGCCGCCAGGAAGTCGGCGTCGTGGCTCGTCACCAGCAGGGCGCCGTCGTAGCCGCGCAAGGCGGCCTCGACGGCGCCCAGGCTGTCGAGATCCAGGTGGTTGGTCGGCTCGTCCAGGATCAGCAGGCCGGGCGGCGCATCGCCCATCAGGACGCAGGCCAGCGCCGCCCGCAGGCGCTCGCCGCCGCTGAGCGCAGCCACCGGCCGGTCGGCGGCCAGGTTGCGGAACAGGAACCGCGCCAGAGCGGCCCGCGCCGCGTTCTCGCCCGCCCGGGGGTTCAGCCGGCGGAAGGCCTCCACGAGCGTCCCCGCGTCTCCCATGAGCGCCGTGTGCTGGTCCAGGAACGCCACCGGGACGCTGCGCACCACCGCGCCCCGGGTCGGCGCGAGCTCGCCGGCCGCCAGCCGGAGCAGGGTCGTCTTTCCCGCGCCGTTCGGCCCGACGACGGCGATCCGCTCGGGCCCCGAGACGCGGAACGAGACGTCCGTCAGAACCGGCCGCCCGCCGGGCCAGGCGAAGCCGACCGCCTCGAACGCCAGGACGGGCTTGCCGGCGGGCAGCCCCGACGGCGGCAGCTCGAAGGCCAGGCGGCGCACCCGCTCCACCTTCGCCTCCGCCTCGGCGAGGTCGCGGGCGGCGTCCGCCTTCAGGCGCTCGGCCAGGCGCCGCTCGCGCCCGCCGCTCGCCTCGGCCCGCTCTGCCCGGAAGTCGAGCAGGATCTTCGGATCGCTGGAGCCGACCCGCGAGCGGCGGCCAGCGGCGTCGCGGCGGGCCTTCCGTTCGGCCGCGGCCTGGGCCTCGCGCGCGATCCGGGCGGCGGCCCTCTCCGCATCGGCCAGGGCGCGGGCCGCCGCGGCCTCGGCCTCGGCCTTGCGCTCGGCGTAGAGGTCGTAGCCGCCGCCATAGATCTGGACGCCGAGGCCGGTCAGCTCGACGATGCGGTCCATCCGGCGCAGGAGCGCGCGGTCGTGGCTGACGACGATGGCCCCGCCCTTCCAGCGGCCGAGCACGTCCGCGACCAGCTCGCGGGCCTCGGCGTCGAGGTTGTTGGTGGGCTCGTCCAGCACCAGCATGTCGGGCCGGGCGGCGAGCAGGCCCGCCAGCCGCGCGCGGGTCGCCTGGCCGCCGCTGAGCGAGGCCGCCGGCCGGTCCAGGTCGAGCCCCGCAAGGCCCACCTCTGTCAGAGCCGCGTCCAGCCGGGCCTCCAGCGTCCAGTCGGCCCGGTCGAAGTCGTCCACGCTCCCGGCGCCCGCCTCGATGCGCCGCAGCCGGGCCAGGGCCACCGAGACGCCCAGGAGGTCCGCGGCGGTTTCGCCGGGCGCGGGGCCCACCGCCTGGCGCAGCACGCCCAGCCGTCCCTGCACGCGGACCGCGCCGGCGGCGGGCGCGAGCTCGCCCAGGATCAGCCGGACCAGCGTCGTCTTGCCGGCGCCGTTGCGTCCGACAAGGCCGGTCCGCTCGGGCCCGAAGGCCAGGGTCAGGTTGTCGAAGAGAGTCCGCCCGTCAGGCGTGGCGGCGGAGAGGCTGTCGAGGGTGACGAGGGCAGGCATGGGCGACCGGGTGCGCGTGGAGATGGCGGGCGGAGCGGGTGTCCGTCGTCAGGCGCATGGTCGATATCCTCCCGGCTGGAGGTCCCTATGTAGGTCCAGGCCCGGCGCCGCGCCAGTCGGCGAGTTGCTCGAGCACGTCGTTGACGAGCTGGCGGCGGCTCAGACCCGTCACGTCCCGGCGCAACCCTCGCGGCTCCACACGGGCGATCAGACGCCATTCCCGGGTCCGGCGTCCGTCCGGCGCCTCCAGATGCGAATAGGCCGGCAGCGGACGCGCCTCGGGCGTGAGGCGGTACACGAAGCGGCCCGCCGCCTCGCCGCCCGTCGGGCCCACGTCGAGCCGCGCCTCGTCCTCGGCGAAGGCGACGTGAAGGCCGGGCAGTCCTTCGGCCTCAAGGGCGGCGCCCACGTCGCGCAGCGCGGGCGCCCCCTCCTCCGCGATCTGCCGCTCGATTTCGGCCTTCCGCGGCGGCGAGAGGATCTGGGCGAGCCGCACCCGCAGCGCCGGCGCCTCGCGTCCGACCGCCACGCCCTTCACGTCGGCGTTCATCTGGCGCACCAGCCCCACGCAGAGCACGATCATGATCAGGGCGAAGGGCAAGGCGGCGACAAGGGTCGCGGCCTGCAGCGCGCCGAGGCCGCCTGCCAGCAGCAGCAGCGCCGCCGCCCCGCCCTCGAGGGAGCACCAGTAGACCCGCTGCCAGCGAGGGGTCTCCTCGGCGCCGCCCGAGGCGATGGTGTCGATGACGAGCGAGCCGGAATCGGCCGAGGTGACGAAGAATACGGCCACCAGCAGCACGGCGAGCGTCGAGGTGATCGCCGCGCCCGGTAGGAACTCGAAGAAGCGGAAGAGCGCCGTCGACAGGTCCGACGTCACCGCCTGCGAGATGGCGCCGGCCGCCCCGCCCATGTCGAGGCTGATGGCGGTGTTCCCGAAGACGGTCATCCAGAGGAAGGTGAAGCCGGTCGGGACGAGCAGCACGCCCACGACGAACTCGCGGACGGTGCGGCCCCGGGAGATGCGGGCGATGAACATCCCCACGAACGGCGACCAGGCGATCCACCAGGCCCAGTAGAACAGCGTCCAGTTCGCCATCCAGCCGCGCGGCTCGTAGGCGTAGAGGTTGAACGTGCGCACGAAGAAGTGGTCGAGGTAGAGACCGAAGTTCTGGACCAGCGCCTTGAGCAGGAAGCCGGTCGGCCCCACGGCGAGGACGAAGGCCATCAGGCAGACGGCGAGCGCCAGGTTCAGCTCCGAGAGGCGGCGCACGCCGCGATCGAGCCCGGTCAGCACCGAGACCATCGCGGCGCCCATGACGACGACGATCAAGCCGACCTGCACGGCGGGGTTGGACGGAAGCCCGACGAGGTAGGCGAGACCGCTGTTGATCTGGGCGACGCCCAGGCCGAGCGAGGTAGCGATCCCGAACAGCGTCCCCCAGATGGCGAAGATGTCGACCGCATCGCCGATCGGCCCGTGGATCCGCCGCCCGAGCAGCGGATAGAGGCCCGAGCGCAGGGTCAGCGGCAGGCCCTTGCGGTGCGCGAAGAACGCCAGGCTGAGGCCCACCACCGCGTAGACGGCCCAGGCGTGGACGCCCCAGTGGACGAAGGTGATCACCATCGCCTCGCGCGCGGCGGCGAACGTGCCGGGCGCGGCCTCCGGCGGGGCGGCGTAGTGCTGCACGGGCTCGGCGACGGCGAAGTACATCAGGCCGATGCCCATGCCGGCGGCGAACAGCATCGCCAGCCACGAGGCGTAGGGGAAGTCTGGCTCCGAATCGTCAGGGCCGAGCTTCAGGCGGCCCGTCGAGCTGAACGCCAGCCCCAGGACAACGAACAGGAAGCCCGCGACGGCCGCCACGTAGAACCAGCCGAACGCCCCGATGACCCAGCCCTGGGCGGCCTGGAAGACCCGGTCCGACGCGCCAGGCGCGGCCACGGCGACCGCCAGCAGCAGCCCTACGATCAGGCTCGCGCCCCAGAAGACCCGCGGATTCATCACCGACTTGACCATTCGCGGAAAGCGCCGGGCCGCCGCGGGCGTTCCCGCGCAAATCGGACCTCGCGTTCCCTCGGGCCTTGAGCGGCCGACGCCGCGGAGGGATGGAGGCGGCATGGACGCCCTCGACACCCTCGACTGGCCGGCGATCGAGGCCGGCCTGGACGCGCACGGATGCGCCCTCCTCCCGCGGCTGCTGGACTCCGCCACCTGCGCCGAGATCGCCGGCTGGTACGACCGGCCCGAGCTGTTCCGCAGCACCGTGGTCATGGCCCGCCACGGCTTCGGCCGGGGCGAGTACCGCTACTTCCGCTACGACCTGCCGCCCGCCGTGGCGGAGCTGCGCACGCGGCTCTATCCGCCGCTCGTCGCCATCGCGAACCGCTGGAACGGGGCCATGGGCCTGCCGGCCCGCTATCCGGAGGATCACGCCGCCTTCCTCGCCCGCTGCCACGGGGCCGGCCAGACGCGGCCGACGCCGCTGCTGCTGCGCTATGGGCCCGGCGACTACAACTGCCTGCACCAGGACCTCTACGGCGAGCACGTCTTCCCGCTGCAGGTCGCCGTGCTGCTGTCCGAGCCGGGCCGCGACTTCGAGGGCGGCGAGTTCGTCCTGACCGAGCAGCGCCCGCGGATGCAGTCGCGGGTGGAGGTCACGCCGCTGCGCCAGGGCGACGCCGTCGTCTTCCCGGTGCGCGAGCGGCCGGTCCGGGGCGTGCGCGGCGTCTATCGCGTGAACCTGCGCCATGGCGTCAGCCGCCTGCGCGCGGGCCGGCGCCACACCCTGGGGATCATCTTCCACGACGCGGCCTGATCGCGGCTTTCGGACATGTGTTGAAGAAGCTGCATTGGCCCGGGCGGGAGCGGCGCCGATGTTCCGGGCGAGCAAAGGAGACCTTCCCATGTCCTTCGTCGTCACCGGCCTGCCCGCCCAGGACTTCCAGCCCCTCTTCGGCCTTCCGGACGAGGCCCTCGCCGCCCGCGGCGTCCAGCGCATGAGCGTGACGGCGCCGCTGGGCTTCCCGTGCCGCATCAGCCTCGAGGACCGCCCGGTCGGCGACACGGTCCTGCTCATGAACTTCGAGCACCAGCCGGCGGACACGCCGTTCCGCTCGCGCCACGCGATCTTCGTCGGAGAACAGGCGAACAAGGCCGCCAGGTATGTGGACGAACTGCCGCCCGTGCTCGCCGCACGCCCCTTCACCTCGCTGCGGGCGTTCGACGCGGCCGGCATGATGACGGACGGCGCGCTCGTCGCGGTCGGCGACCTGCCCGACGAGATCCGCCGGATGCTGGACGCGCCGGGAACGGCCTACCTCCACGCCCATTATCCCGGCCGCGGCTGCTTCGCCGCCCGGATCGCAAGGGCGTGAGGATCGCAACCATCTTTCGCGAAGCGGGTTTCCCCCTCCGAATTAACGGAGGAGAATTAAGCACTTGCCCGTTTCGCCAAAGGTCTTGGGGGCTCTCGTCATCCTGGCCGCGCCCGCGCCGGCGCTGGCCCAAACCGCCCTCGCGGCCGTCGGCAGCGGCATGAGCGGGCAGGTCGCCGCGGCGCCGGCCGCCGACTCTCCGCGCATCACCCTCGCCGCCCGCAAGGCGGCGATGGGGGAACGGCGCACGACGCCGGCCCCCCGCGCGCTCGACCTGACCGTCCGCGGCGACGACCGCCTGAGCGGCGACGTCGAGCTGCGCGAGAAGGACGCCTGGACCGACGACGAGGGCTTCCAGGTCAAGCCGACGAAGGTCGCCTACGTCCGCAGGTTCTGATCGCCCGCGCGGGCGGCGATGACCTGGCTGTCGCGTCCGTAGAGGTCGGGGTGGCGAAGCACCTCGCCACCCTCGCCCCGCTCGGCGGTCAGATAGAGGATGTAGACCGGCACGCCCCGAGGCAGGTCGACTCGCTGGTTGACGCCCTCCGGAGGCCGCTCCCCCTCTTCCCACTCCAGCAGCCGGCGCGTCAGCCGATCGGCGTCGGCGAGCCGAATGCAGCCGGCGCTCAGCGTTCGCCGCGAGCGCCGGAACGACGCCTTGTCGGGGGTGTCGTGCAGGTAGATCCCCAAATGATTCGGCAGCATCAGCTTGACGTTCCCCAGGATGTTGCCCGGCCCCGGCGACTGCCGCAGGCGAAGGGACCGTTCGCCTCGGGCGACCGCGCGCCAGTCGATCTCGGCCGGGTCGAGCACCCGGGCCTGCGGCGACCAGTCCGAGAGCGCCTCGAAGCCCGCAGCGGCCAGAAACCCCGGCCCTTCCCGGAGGACCCGCGGCGCGAACTCCTCGCGCACCATGCCTTCCGGCAGGTTCCAGTAGGGGCGGAAGCGAGCGTAACGGATCACGCCGGCCATAGGGGGCGTGGCCGCGCTCGGACGGCCGACGATCACCGGCATCCGGTCCACCTCCTCGCCGTCCTCGTAGACGCGCAGCTCGGCGCTTGCGGCATTCACGAGGATGAAGCGCGGCCCGAGGGCGCGCGGCAGGCCGCGGGCGCGGTCCATGTTGGCCAGGATCAGCCGCTCGGTCGCCACCCCGCCTGAGCGGGCCCGGTGCTCGGCCAGGGCGGTCCGGAGCTCCTCGTACACTGGATTCATACGCGCGGCGGCGCGGACGTGGGCCGCCAGCGACGGGGCGCGGGCGGCCGCGTCGAGAACCGCCAGCGCCCCGACCGCCGGCGGCGTCAGCTCCGAGTCCATGAACGCCAGGCGCGCCGGCTCGGGCGGGGTGCGCAGGTCGACGACATAGGCGGCGAAGGCTTCGGACACCGCCACCTCGGCCCGCGCCAGCTCGGCCGGCGCGCCGCCGCGCGCCGCCTGCAGCCGCACAGTCAGGGCCTCGGGCCGGTAGCGGCCCGGGTCGAGGCCGTCTCGCGCGGCCGCGCGCACCAGGGCCAGCACCTCGTAGGCTTCCGGCCTGGGGCCGCCCTCCGCCCCGCCGGTCACCCAGAGCGGCCGATGGTCCCGCGCCGCGTAGAAGGCGCGCAGAGGGTCATCCGCCGGCCGCCGCTCCAGGAGGTTCTGAAGCGCGCCCAGCGACCGGGCCTCGCCCGGCCGCGTCGCCGCCTGGGTGCCGTGGAAGGCGCCGCTGGGAATCCAGGGCGCGGCGACGACCGCCGCCAGGACCAGGCCCTTGGCGGCTTCGCCGAGCCGCAACCGGCGGATCAGCCCCGGCGGCGCCTTGCTCGCAGGATCAGCCGCGCTCGCCCGCACGGTCCATCACCGTGCCGGCCGCGTCGTCGCCGAACTCGCCGGCGTTGGTCGCGCCGCTCTGCGCCGCGGTGTCGGCGCCGTAGGCGTCGGCCCCGGCGGCCCGATCGGTGGACATGGCGCCGGTCGCGGCGGATCCGGTCTGGCCCTGCATGTTGGGGTCGGCGGCCCCGCTGCTGGTCGTCTGAGCGATGGCCACCGCGCCGAACATGAGCGCGCTGGCCGCGCCCGCCACAAGGATGGTCTTGTTCATGGATCGAACTCCCTCAGTCCCTGAGCTGGGACCCCCAACGAACCGGCGGGGAATGACGGCTGTTCCCGCAGCGTGCGAAAAGAACGGCGGGCCGCGCCGCCCGACGTACGACTCTGCTGCCAGCGTTGTGTCAGCAGAGCTGCGGCGGTCCGACGCGGGACCCCTTTGTTCGCCTTGCGTTCCCGTGTTATCGCTGACTCGCGTTTCCTACATTCAGCGGTCTCGCCGACAGGGCCTCTGAACCAGGACCTCCACGGCGCAATGCGTGTTTCCGGGACAAGATGGCCGACCATCAGAACTTCATCCGCGTGCGGGGCGCGCGCGAGCACAACCTCAAGGACGTCAGCGTCGACATCCCGCGCGGCGAGCTGGTCGTCCTGACCGGCCTGTCGGGCTCGGGCAAGAGCTCGCTCGCCTTCGACACCATCTACGCCGAGGGCCAGCGCCGCTATGTCGAAAGCCTGTCGGCCTATGCGCGCCAGTTCCTGGAGCTGATGAGCAAGCCGGACGTGGACCTCATCGAGGGCCTCTCGCCGGCCATCTCCATCGAGCAGAAGACCACCAGCCGCAATCCGCGCTCCACCGTCGGCACGGTGACCGAGATCCACGACTACATGCGCCTGCTGTGGGCGCGGGTCGGGGTTCCCTACTCGCCGGCCACCGGCCTGCCGATCGAGAGCCAGACCGTCAGCCAGATGGTCGACAAGCTCGCCGCCATCGAGGAGGGCGCGCGGCTCTACCTGCTGGCGCCCGTGGTGCGCGGCCGCAAGGGCGAGTACCGCAAGGAGATCGCCGAGTGGCAGAAGGCGGGCTTCCAGCGCCTGAAGATCGACGGCGAGTTCTACCCGATCGAGGACGCCCCGGCGCTCGACAAGAAGTTCAAGCACGACATCGACGTCGTCGTGGACCGGCTCGTCGCCAAGCCCGGCCTGGAGAGCCGCTACGCCGACAGCCTGGAGACGGCGCTGCGCCTGGCCGACGGGATCGCGGTCGCCGAATGGGCCGACGTGGCGCCCGGCGAGACCGAGCCCCGCCGGCTGATCTTCTCGGAGAAGTTCGCCTGCCCCGTCTCGGGCTTCACCATCAGCGAGATCGAGCCGCGGCTGTTCTCGTTCAACAACCCCTACGGCGCCTGCCCGGTGTGCGACGGCCTGGGCGCGAAGCTCGCCTTCGACGCCGACATGGTGGTGCCGGACAAGGACAAGAGCCTCCACAAGGGCGCCATCGCCCCCTGGGCCAAGGGCCCCTCGCCGCTCTACACCCAGACCCTGCAGGCGCTCTCGCGCCACTACGGCTTCTCGATGGACGAGCCGTTCTGGAAGCTGCCCGAGGCCGCCCGCAAGGTGATCCTGTTCGGCTCGGGCGACGAGAAGATCCGCTTCATCTACGACGACAACGCCCGCAAGTACGAGGTCAACAAGACCTTCGAGGGCGTGCTGCCGAACCTCGAGCGCCGCTGGCGCGAGACGGATTCCTCCTGGGTGCGCGAGGAACTGGGCCGCTACCAGTCCGAGACGCCGTGCGAGGCCTGCACCGGCTACCGCCTGAAGCCCGAGGCGCTGGCGGTGAAGATCGCCGGCAAGCACATCGGCGAGGTCTCGACGCTCTCGATCCGCCACGCCGGCGAGTGGTTCCAGGCGCTGGACGGCCAGCTCACCGAAAAGCAGATGGAGATCGCCCGGCGGATCCTGAAGGAGATCAACGACCGCTTGCGGTTCCTGGTGAACGTCGGCCTCGACTACCTGAACCTGTCGCGCGGCTCGGGCACCCTGTCGGGCGGCGAGAGCCAGCGCATCCGACTGGCCAGCCAGATCGGCTCGGGCCTGACCGGCGTGCTCTACGTGCTGGACGAGCCGTCCATCGGCCTGCACCAGCGCGACAACACCCGCCTGCTCACCTCGCTGAAAGGCCTGCGCGACCTCGGCAATTCGGTGCTGGTGGTCGAGCACGACGAGGAGGCGATCCTGACCGCCGACCACGTCATCGACATGGGGCCGGCCGCGGGCGTCCACGGCGGCGAGATCATCGCCCAGGGCAAGCCCGACGACATCATGGCCAACCCCAGGAGCGTCACCGGCCAGTACCTGTCGGGCGCGCGCGAGATCTCGGTGCCGGACCAGCGGCGGCCGTTCTCGAAGAAGAAGATGCTTCGGGTGATCGGCGCCAGCGGCAACAACCTGAAGGCCATCACCGGCGAGATCCCGATCGGGACCTTCACCTGCATCACCGGGGTCTCGGGCGGCGGCAAGTCCACCTTCACCATCGAGACGCTCTACAAGGCCGCCGCCCGCCGGCTGCACAACGCCTCGGACGCCCCCGCGCCGCACGAGCGGATCGAGGGCCTGGAGCACTTCGACAAGGTCATCGACATCGACCAGTCGCCGATCGGGCGCACGCCCCGGTCGAACCCCGCGACCTACACCGGGGCGTTCCAGCCGATCCGGGACTGGTTCGCCGGGCTGCCCGAGGCCAAGGCGCGCGGCTACGGTCCGGGCCGCTTCTCGTTCAACGTGAAGGGCGGGCGCTGCGAAGCCTGCCAGGGCGACGGCCTGATCAAGATCGAGATGCACTTCCTGCCGGACGTCTACGTCACCTGCGACGTCTGCCACGGCCGCCGGTACAACCGCGAAACGCTGGAGGTGATGTTCAAGGGCAAGAACATCGCCGACGTCCTCGACATGACCGTCGAGGAGGCCGCCGACTTCTTCAAGGCCGTGCCGCCGATCCGCGAGAAGATGGAGACGCTGAAGCGCGTCGGCCTGGGCTATGTGAAGGTCGGCCAGCAGGCGACCACCCTGTCCGGCGGCGAGGCGCAGCGCGTGAAGCTGTCGAAGGAGCTGTCGCGCCGGGCGACCGGCAAGACGCTCTACATCCTCGACGAGCCGACCACCGGCCTGCACTTCGAGGACGTGAAGAAGCTGCTGGAGGTGCTCCATGAGCTGGCCGACCAGGGCAACACGGTGGTCGTCATCGAGCACAACCTCGACGTGGTGAAGACCGCCGACTGGATCGTGGACTTCGGCCCCGAAGGCGGCGACGGCGGCGGCGAGATCGTCGCGGCCGGCAGCCCCGAGGACGTGGCCGCCAACCCGCGCAGCTGGACGGGCCGCTACCTGGCCGAACTGCTGGAACGGCACCGCGAACGCTCGGGCGCCCGCAAGAAGGCGCTGGTCGGCGCGTAGACTCCCGCTACGCTCCCGCGACCAATCAGGAGGGAACGCCTTGAAGCTCTATGGCGCGCCGACGCCGGCGCCGAACCCCAGGCGGGTGCGGATCTTCCTCGCCGAGAAGGGCGTCGAGCTGCCGGAGACGCCGGTCAGCCTGCTGAAGGGCGAGCACAAGTCGCCCGAGCACCGGTCGCGCAACAGCCTGGGCCAGGTCCCGACCCTGGAGCTGGACGACGGGACCTGCATCTCGGAAACGGTCGCCATCTGCCGCTACTTCGAGGAGGTGCGGCCCGAGCCGCCGCTGTTCGGGCGCACGCCGGTCGAGAAGGCGCTGGTCGAGATGTGGGTGCGCCGCGTGGAGTTCACGGTGATGGCGCCGGTCGGCGCGTTCTGGCGGCACGCCCATCCCCTGACGGCCCAGCTGCTCACCCAGTTCAAGGAGTTCGGCGAGTCGAACCGCGACAGCTATGCCGCCGCGCAGCGGTGGCTGGACCGCGAGCTGGCGGACCGGGCCCACCTGGCGGGCGACGACTTCACCGTCGCCGACATCTGCCTGCTGACGACGGTGGATTTCGCGGACTGGATCGGGCTGCCCGTCCTGGACGAGGTCCCCAACCTGCGAGCCTGGCGCGAGCGGGTCGCGGCCCGCCCCAGCGCCGCCGCCTAGGACGCCGCGGGAGCGGGGGCGCCCGCGGTGAGAGCCCGGTAGGCGTAGGCGCCCGGCGCGGCGATCACCGCGTACCAGAGGGCGTTGAACAGGCTGGACAGCACCATGTACGCCACTCGCAGCGGGTGGAAGTAGGCCGACAGCGTCGGCTCGGTCGGCTGCACGATCTCGGCGACCTCGGCGAGACTGCCGCCCGAGGCGACCACGACGATGCCGGCCACCGGCAGGAAGACCATCAGCGCCAGCAAGGCCACCACCACGATGCACGACAGCGCCAGGATGTAGGCGCCGGTCAGGCGCCAGAACTGGCCGCGGGTGATCGGCCAGGAGTCGAGGATGGCGAGCTTGCGCCGCTCGAAGGTGATCACCGGGGCCAGCGACATGCGCACGCCGACCCAGACGATCACGCCGAGGGCGAAGACCCAGGCGATGGTGCCGGTGAACACCATGGCCCCCTGCCCGAGCGGCGAGGACAGCGTGGCCGCGAGGACCGCGAAGAGCACCGCGGCGGCCATCAGGAAGATGAACAGCACCACGTAGATCAGCGCGAGCGCCATCAGGCGGATCTCGTCGCCGCCGATGCGGAACAGGCGGATCGAGCCCGTCTCGCCCCGCAGCAGGACCCGGTAGATGGCCGCCGCCATCATGCACTGCACGAGCAGGCCGAACAGCAGCAGCGGCGAGAGGATGGTCAGCGCCTCGAAGAGCGGGCCGGACTCCAGCGTCTCCTGACCGGACAACGCCGCGAGGGCCGCGTGGGCCTCGGGCGGCATGTTCACCTCGATGAACACGCCCAGCACGCTGACCAGGAAGACGAACACGCTGGCCGCCAGCAGCTTGCGCGGCCGCTCCTTGGTGATGCGGAATCCTTCCAACGCGGCGTCGGTCGCCGAAAACCCAGCCATCTACATCCCTTGGCCCGACTGCTTGAACGCGCGATTCGGGCCGCCCCTTCAGCCGCCCACGTTGCCGCGCCGAGGATCAAGCGCGCAAGGCCCCGCTCGCGATCCCGGCCGTTCGTTGCTAGTGAACCGGCCATGTCGATGAACCCTATCCATGTCGTGGGCGGCGGCCTGGCCGGCTCGGAAGCCGCCTGGCAGATCGCGGAGGCCGGCGTGCCGGTCGTGCTGCACGAGATGCGCCCGGTGCGCCGCACCGACGCGCACCACACCGACCGCCTGGCCGAGCTGGTCTGCTCGAACTCGTTCCGGGCCGACGACTGGACCGGCAACGCGGTCGGCCTGCTGCACGCCGAGATGCGCCGGCTGGGCTCGATCATCATGTCGGCGGGGGACGCCCACCAGGTGCCGGCCGGCGGCGCGCTGGCCGTGGACCGCGAGGGCTTCTCCCAGGCCGTGACCGAGCGACTGGAGGCCCATCCGCTGGTGACCATCGCCCGCGAGGAGATCGCCGGCCTGCCGCCGCAGGACTGGGACAGCGTGATCCTGGCCACCGGCCCCCTCACCTCGCCCGCCCTGGCCGACGCGGTGCTGAAGCTGACCGGCGAGGACCAGCTGTCGTTCTTCGACGCCATCGCCCCGATCGTGCACTTCGAGTCCATCGACATGGACGTCGCCTGGCGGCAATCGCGCTACGACAAGGCCGGGCCCGGCGGCGATGCGGCGGCCTACATCAACTGCCCGATGACCGAGGCGCAGTACGAGGCGTTCATCGACGCCCTGCTGGCCGCCCCGAAGGCCGAGTTCAAGGAGTGGGAGCACGTGCCCTACTTCGACGGCTGCCTGCCGATCGAGGTGATGGCCGAGCGCGGGCGCGAGACCCTGCGCCACGGGCCGATGAAGCCGGTCGGCCTGACCAACGCCCACAGGCCCGACGAGAAGCCCCACGCCGTCGTCCAGCTGCGCCAGGACAACGCCCTGGGGACCCTGTGGAACATGGTGGGCTTCCAGACCAAGCTGAAGCACGGCGCCCAGACCGAGGTGTTCCGGATGATCCCGGGCCTCGAGAAGGCGGTGTTCGCCAGGCTCGGCGGCCTGCACCGCAACACCTTCATCAACAGCCCCCGGCTGCTGGACGGCGTCCTGCGCCTGAAGGCCCAGCCGCGCCTGCGCTTCGCGGGCCAGGTGACGGGCGTGGAGGGCTATGTGGAGAGCGCCGCGGTAGGCCTGCTGGCCGGCCGCTTCGCCGCCGCCGAACGCCTGGGCCGCCCCGCCGTCGCACCGCCGCCGACCACGGCCCTGGGCGGACTGATCGGGCACATCACCGGCGGGCACTTGGAAGGCGGCGCCGGCTCGTTCCAGCCGATGAACATCAACTACGGCCTGATCCCGCCCATCGCTCCGCCCAAGCGCGACGCGGAGGGCCGGCGCCTGGGCGCCAAGGAGAAGACCCGGATCAAGAAGCGGCTGGTGGGCGAGCGGGCCCTGGCCGACCTCGAGGCCTGGCTGAGCGGGGCGCAGGCGGTCGCGGCCGAGTAGCGCCCGCTCCCGATCCGGGGGAAGTCAGATCCGGCCGCGGGCGACCGCCAGGATCAGGCGCAGCCGGTCCCCGACCGGCGAGCGGCGGCGGCCGATCAGGGCGGCGTGAGCGGCGGCCGCGAAGGCCTGGGCGTCCAGCCCGCGCACCGCCTGACGGGCGCCTTCCAGCGTCTTCGCCGCGAGGCCGGCGAACACCGGCGCGGTCGCGGCCCGGCGGGACATGGCCCAGGCGGTCCCCGCCGCGCGGGCGGGTCCAGCGTCGCTCCCGGGAGCCAGGATCATCGCCGCGAGCTCGGCGGCCCGTCCGGCGGTGTCCCGGGCCCAGGCCAGGGCTTCAGGCGGGTCCATGGGCGAGGCGTCCAGCTCGCGGTAGCGGGCGTCGATCATCGCCTCCAGCAGGTCCCGCGGCAGGCCGCGCCGGCGCACGGCGACGGCCAGCGCCTGGGCCGTCGGATGGCGGCGGACGGGACGGCCCTCGAACACCTCGTCCAGCACCTCGCGCCACCAGGTGAGGCGCATCTCGCCCAGCAGCGGGTTGGAGGCCACCTTGGGCGCGCGGGCCAGCTCGTGGTCGAAGGCGTAGATCGCGATCACGTCCGCCCGCCGCTCGCGCTCGCCGATGAAGCGGCTGGAAAGCCAGCGGTCCGGGTCGTTGCGCCGGATCAGCGCGTCGAGGTCTTCGAGGTCGTCGCTCATCGCCAACAAAAAAAGGCCCGCCGGTTGGCGGGCCTTCTCGCAGAGATCGCCTCCGGCGTCAGCCGAAGATCGTCTGGTTCATGGTCATGGTCACCAGCATCGGCACCGACAGCAGGGTGTTGATGCGGGAGAACAGCATGGCCTTGCGGCCCGCCGCGGCCTTGGCGTCGGCGTCGCCGTCCACGATGCCCAGCGCGATCTTCTGGGCCGGCCAGATGAACGCCCAGACGTTGATGAACATGATCGTGGCCAGCCACATCCCCAGGCCGATGAACGTGTGCTGCGGGACCTGGAAGCCGTCCATGGCGCCCAGGGTGAACGCCTCGATCAGGAAGCCGCGGTTCCAGGCGAGCAGCACGCCCATCACCCAGGTGGCGAGCGCGGCCCAGCGGAACCAGAACAGCGCCTCGGGCGCGATGTACTTCGAGACGCCCGGCTTAAGCTCGGCCGGGATCTCGGGCATTTTCCGGATCTGGACGAAGTTGAAGTAGTAGAGCAGCCCGATCCACAGGATGCCGGCCAGGGTGTGCAGCCAGCGGAACACGCCCTGCCAGAAGATCTGGTCCCAGGCTGCATTGTGCATGCCGTATCCGGCCACAATGATCAGCGCCAGAATGAAGCTGACGATCAGCGTGTTCCGAAGATTGGCGAGTAGTCCAGCCATGTTGCCCTCTCAGTTCCTTCCCCTGGACTGAGTCGTATAGGGCGTTTCGCCGCAGCCTGAAAGGCGACGCTTCGAGCCGCTCAGACGGCGATCAGGGCCGCGGCGAGGCGCCGGCCCTCGGCGGTGAGGACGTTGTAGAGCCGGGCCGCGGCCGGCGTGTCCATGAACTCCAGGCCGATGCCGGCCTTCTGCAGCGCCTCGCGGACCGCCCGCGGCGGCTGGGCGTTGCGCACCCCGACGCCGAGCAGCACGAATTCCACCTCGGCGCGGCCGGCCTCGAACACCGGCGCGAGCGATTCGACGGTGAGGTCCGCGAGGCCGGCCACGGGCCAGCTGCGCGCCTCGTCGCCCACGATCAGCAGCGAGCCGTCCCGCCGCTCGCCGCCGACGCGGAAGCCGCCGTCGCCGTAGGCGTCCAGCGTGGGGGCGTTGCGGGCCACCGGCCGGCCCCTAGGGACGCACGCCGGCAGGCTTCAGCGGCTCGGCCTCTTCCTCGCCGCGCTTGACGCCCCACAGCAGGATCACCGGGGCGGCGACATAGACCGACGAGTAGGTGCCGATGATGATGCCGAAGATCAGGACGATCGACATGTCGAACAGGGTCGGTCCGCCGAAGAGCGCCAGACCCGTCAGCGCCATGATCGCGGTCACGCCGGTGATGATGGTCCGCGACAGGGTCTCGTTGATCGACAGGTCGATGACCTCGCGCAGAGGCATGCGCTTGTACTTGCGCAGGTTCTCCCGGAGGCGGTCGAACACCACCACGGTGTCGTTCATCGAGTAGCCGATGACCGTCAGGATCGCCGCCACCGTGTTCAGGCTGAACTCGAGCTGGAAGAAGGCGATCAGGCCGAACGTCAGGATGACGTCGTGGAACAGGCCCACGACGGCGCCGATGCCGAACTGCAGCTCGAACCTGAACCAGATGTAGATCAGCATCAGCAGGATCGCGAGGCCGAGCGCGGTCAGGCCGCTCTGGAAGAGCTCGCCCGAGACCTTGGCGCCCACCACGTCCGGCGCGTCGAAGGTCACCTGGCCCAGCGCCTGGGTCAGGGCGCCGCGGACCTGCTCGGCCACCTGGTCGGCGCTCGCGCCGGCCGGGGGCTGGTAGCGGACCATGGCGGCGGTGCCGTCGCCGAAGCCCTGCACCTGGGGGTCGCCCAGTTCGAGGCGGTTGATCGCCGCGCGGGCCGCAGCGAGGTCGACCTGCTGGGGCGCGGTCGACAGCTCGATGACCGTGCCGCCGGTGAAGTCGATGCCGCAGTTCAGGCCGCCGCAGGGCGGCTCGAACGGCATCAGGGCGCGCGCCAGCGAGGCGATCACCGCGAGGGCCGAGAGGATCCCGGCGATCTTGGCGAACCGGACGAACCGGAAGTTCGTCTTGATCGGGATGATCTTGATCAGGGGCCACATGGGTCAGGCCCTCCTTACGCGATCGGCAGGGTCTTGGGCCGCGTGGTGCGATACCACAAGGCCAGCAGAACCTGGGTGATGAGGACGGCGGTGAACACCGAGGTGACCACGCCGATGGACAGCGTCCAGGCGAAGCCCTTCACCGGGCCGGCGCCGAACTGGAACATCAGCAGCGCCGCCAGCAGCGTCGTCAGGTTGGCGTCGACGATGGTGGTCATGGCCCGCGAGAAGCCCGCGTCCATGGCCGCGATCGCCGTTCGGCCGGCGCGGACCTCATCGCGCATGCGCTCGTAGATCAGCACGTTGGCGTCCACGGCCATGGCGAGCGTCAGGATCAGGCCGGCGATGCCCGGCAGGGTCAGCGTCGCCTGGGTCAGGCTCATGGCGGCGATGATCAGCAGGCCGTTGACCAGCAGGGCGATGATCGAGATGCCGCCGAACAGGAAGCCGTAGGCCAGCAGCATGAAGCCGACGACCGAGACGAACGCGACGACGGTGGAGATCTGGCCCGCCTTGATGGCGTCGGCGCCGAGCTCGGCGCTGACGGTGCGCTGCTCCTCCACGTTCAGCGGGGCCGGCAGGGCGCCGGCGCGCAGCAGGACGGCCAAGTCGTTGGCCGATTCGGTCGTGAAGTTGCCCTCGATGTAGCCCGAGCCGCCGGTGATGGCCGAGTTGATCCGCGGCGCCGAGATCACCTTCTTGTCGAGGACGATCGCGAAGCGCTTGCCGATGTTCTGGGTGGTGGCGTCGCCGAAGCGGCGCGCGCCCTGCCCGTCGAAGCGGAACTCGACGATCGGCTGTCCGGTCTGGGGGTGGAAGGCGGCGCTGGCCGAGGTCAGCATTTCGCCCGTCACGACCGCCCGGCGCTTGACGACATAGAACGGCACGGCGCCGTCGTCGCTGGGCAGGACCTCGGAGCCGGGCGGCACGCGGCCGGCCGCGGCCTCGTTCAGGTCGGCGGCCTCGTCGACCATCTGGAAGGTCAGCTTGGCGGTCTGGCCGATGACGTTCTTCAGCCGCTCGGGATCGCTCTCGCCGGGCGCCTGCACGACGATCCGGTTGGTCCCCTGGCGGACGATGGTCGGCTCGCGCGTGCCGAGCTCGTCCACCCGGCGGCGGATGATCTCGATCGACTGCTCGACGGCGCGCGCGGATTCGGCCTGCATCGCCTCGGGCACGAAGGTCACGCGGATGCGCTGGTCGGCCTCGGTCGAGACAGTCAGGTCCCGGCCGCCCACGGTCCCGGCGAGCGGCGCGCCGAGCGTGTTGCGCAGGAGCGTCTGGGCCTCGCGCACCTGGGCCGGGTCGGTGATGCGCACCGCCACCGCGCCGTTGACCACGCCAAGGCCGGTGAAGGGGATCTGCGCCTCTCGCAGCTGGGTTCGGACGTCCTCGACCGTGTTGGTCAGGCGCTCGGCGCGGAGCGCATCGGTGTCGACCTCGAGCAGGAGGTACGAGCCCCCCTGGAGGTCGAGGCCGAGGTTCAGGGTCTGCTTCGGAACGAAGCCCGGCAGGCTCGCCCGCGTCTCGGGCGGCACGACGTTGGGAAACGCGAGCAGCGCCCCCAGCACGACCGACAGGACGACGAGGAGAACCTTCCAGCGCGAGAGGGTCAGCATCGGAAGGGGGCTTTTCGCTTAGGCCTTGGCGTCGTTGGCGGCGGCCGGTTCGCCCTTGGCGCGGACGTCGGCGACCATGGACTTGACCACCTTCACGGTGACGCCGGTGGCGATCTCGACGCCGACTTCCTTGTCCTCGACGCGGACCACCTTGCCGATCATGCCCGAGGACAGGACGACGGTGTCGCCGCGCTTCAGAGCGCCCAGCATCTGCTGGTGCAGCTTCATCCGCTTCTGCTGCGGCCGGATCATCAGGAAGTAGAACAGGACGACCAGCGCGATCAGCGGCAGGAACTGGATCAGCATGGCCTCGGGGCCTCCAGCGGCGGCGCCGCCGGCGGCTTGGGCATAGGCAGGGGTGGCGAACATGGCCTCTCCGGATTGCGGGCGGGGCCGCTTCCTGCGGCCCCGTTCGAAAGTCGGCGGAAGCTATGCGCAGCGCCCCGCTTTTGCAATGGAACCTGGGGGCGGCTAAGCCTCGCGGCGATGGACCCCGAGCTGAAACCCGTTCTCGAGCGCATCGCCGACGCCCTCGAACGCCTCGCCCCGCCGCCGCGCACGCCGGCCGCCTTCGACGGCGCGCGGCTGTTCCGCCACGACCCGGAGACGGGCGCCTTCCACCCGGCGCCGGACTATCCCCTCGCCCTCGACAGCCTCGTCGGGATCGACCGCCAGAAGGGCCGCGCGGTCGAGAACCTGCGGCGCTTCGCCCAGGGCCTGCCGTTCAACCACGTCCTGCTCTGGGGCGTGCGGGGCACAGGTAAGAGCTCCATCGCCAAGGCGGCGTTCATGGCCGTGGCGACCGAGACGCCGGACCTGAAGCTGGTGGAGGTGGACCGCGACCAGGTCACCGCCCTGCCCGCGCTGTTCGACGACCTGCGGGTCCGGCCCGAGCGCTTCGTCGTGCTGTGCGACGACCTGTCGTTCGAGGAGGGCGCGGCCGCCGCCAAGGCGCTGAAGTCCGCCCTGGAGGGCGGGGTGTCCGGCCCGCCGGCCAATGTGCTGTTCACCGCCACCTCGAACCGCCGCCACCTGATGCCGCGCGGACACCAGGAGGATCGCGGCCTCGTCGCCGCCCACGAGGACGCCGAGGAGGAGGTCAGCGTCTCGGACCGCTTCGGCCTGTGGATCGGCTTCCCGCCGATGGACCAGGCGACCTATCTCGCCGCCGTGAGCGGTTACGCCGAGCGCTACGGCCTGCGGACGGACGACCTCGAGCGCCGGGCCCTGCAGTGGGCCCAGGCCCGCGGCGGCCGCTCGGGCCGGGTCGCCTGGCAGTTCATCCGCGACCTCGCCGGCGAGCTGGGCAAGCCCCTGCCGCTGTAGACGCCCCTAGCGCGGCAGGACGAGGGCCGGATCGATCGGCCGCGCGCGTTCCTCGGGGGTGGGCGCGTAGCGGACCTCGAAATGCAGCTGCGGCTCGGAGACGCCGCCGGTCTGGCCGACCTGGCCGATCTGCTGCCCCTGGGTGACCTTCTGCTGCATCTTCACGTCGACCCGCGCGAGGTGGCCGTAGGCGGTCACCCAGCCGTCGGCGTGCTTGATCAGCACCAGGTTGCCGAAGCCGGGAACCTGGTCGCCGGCGTAGACCACGTCGCCGGCCGCGGCCGCACGTACGGGCTCGCCGGCCTTGGCCTGGATGTTCACCCCGTCGTTGCGCTGGCTGGGGCCCTTGGGGCCGAAGCCCGACAGGATGTCGCCGCGAACGGGCCAGAGGAAGCGGCCGCGGCCGAGTTGCGAAATCTCGCTGTCGCTGGGCTGGGCCGAGGCGACGGGGGCCCCGACGATGCGCGGCGTCGAGGCGGGCGGCGGAGCCGGCCGGGCCGGCGCGGTCTGCGCGGGCGCCGGCGTCGGGGCGGGCGTCGTCGCGCGCGGCGGCTGGGCCGGCGTGGGCTGGGCCGGCGTGGGCTGGGGCGGGGGCTGGGCCCGGCCGGTGTAGGGCTGCGGGCGGCTCGGCAGGCGCGCCGGCGGCTCCTCGCGCGGCGGCGGCGGCGGCGGCGGCGGGGTCGCCTGAGCGGTCTGCACCGGAGCCGGCGCGGGCCGCTGCGGCGGCGGCGGAGGCGGATCGACGCGCACCCGCTGGGTCGAGGTGATCGGGCCGCGGTCCCGGAACCCGGACGGCAGGCGCAGGTGCTGGCCCGGCCGCAGGGTGGCCTCGATGGCCATGTCGTTCTCTCCGGCGATCGCGCCGGCCGAGACGCCGAACCGGCGGGCGATGGCGTAGAGCGTGTCGCCCGACTCCACCGTGTAGGCCTTCGCCTCGCTGCGCGGCCCCTTCAGCTCCTGGCCCGGACGGATCACGTCGGACTTGAGCTTGTTGTCCTTCTTGAGCTGCTCGACCGTGGTGTCGAGCTTGCGGGCGATCTTCTCGAGGTTGTCGCCGGACTTGACCTCGTAGACCGTCGGCGGGCCGTCCACATCGACCACCCGGCCCGTGACGCTGCGGGTCGTGACGGTGCGGTAGGTCGGCTCTGCCGGCGGGGCCGCGGCAGGGGCGGACGGACGCGACTCCGTCCGCGACTCGGCCCGGGGCGCGGCCGGCGGCATGTCCAGCGGACGCGACTCCACCCGCTCGGTCGGGCGCGGCGCTTCCGGCGCCGGCTCCTGCGTCCGCGCCATGGGCGGCTCGGCCGGCGCGCGCGCGGCCGAGGGCGGCGGCGGCGTCTGAATGACCGGCGGCTCGATCGGGAAGTTCGGGCTGGCGCACGCGGTCAGAGCGCTGGCGGCCAGCAGGCTCAGGATCGGGCGCGTAGGAAGGTGCGTCATCGCCGCTCCGGGTGTGGAGGTCCAAGAGAATCAACGGGGCGTGGGCGGGAATGATGGCGGCGGGCCGGCGCCCCCGCCAACCCGCAAACCGCCGCAGCCTGTGGACGGCCGTCAGAGTTCCTTGGCCACGCCTTCGAGCAGGGGCACGAAGCGGACGTCGATGAGGTCCTCGACCTCGAACCCGCCCTTCCCGTCGCCGGTGTAGCGGCGAAGGGTCTGCACCGGCCCCTTGCCGATGGGCGCGACCAGGATCCCGTTCGGCTTGAGCTGCGACAGCAACGCCTTGGGCTCTCCCGGCGCCGCCGCCGTGACCATAATGCGGTCGAAAGGCGCCTGTTCGGGCCACCCCTCCCCGCCGTCGCCGAACCGGGTGATGATGTTGGTGAGGCCCAGCGCCTTGAAGCGCGCCTCGGCCTCGCGCATCAGCGTGCGGTAGCGCTCGACCGTGTAGACCAGCCGCGCCAGCTTCGAGAGGATCGCCGTCTGGTAGCCGCTGCCGGTGCCGATCTCGAGCACGCGGTCGCGCTTGTCGACCTTCAGCGCCTGGGACATCAGGCCGACGATGAACGGCTGGCTGATGGTCTGGCCGCAGGCGATCGGCAGGGCCGAATCCTCGAACGCACGCTCCTTGAACAGCTCGGGCGTGAACAGCTCGCGCGGGGTCTTCTCGATGGCGTTCAGCACCTTGGCGTCGCTGACGCCCTGGGACCGCAACGCCAGGATCAGCCGGGCCATCCGGGTTTCGGGCGTGTCGCCGTCGGC
>Ga0268287_100166_pt1 | contig 40676 bp, 28 predicted proteins | sample MetcocultureR3M_FD_191348 | JGI IMG/M metagenome (GOLD analysis project Ga0268287, IMG submission 191348) | Soil microbial communities from Anza Borrego Desert, Southern California, United States - Methanotrophic co-culture R3-M | ecosystem: Environmental > Terrestrial > Soil > Desert | place... | reverse complement strand
GATCCGATCCTGTTCGATCGCGACGAGGGCGTGCGCGGCGACGTGACCATGGAGAGCCTGTCGAAGCTGCCGGCCATCGAGAAGGGCGGGGTGGTCACCGCCGGCAACGCCAGCCAGCAGAACGACGCCGGCGCCGCCTGCCTGGTGGTGGCCGAGGACAAGCTGGCCGAGCTGGGGCTGGAGCCGATGGGCTGGTTCACCGGCTGGGCGGCCGCCGGCTGCGACCCGGCGCGCATGGGCATCGGCCCGGTGCCGGCGGTGGAGCGGCTGTTCGCCCGCACCGGGCTGTCCTGGGACGACATCGACCTCGTGGAGCTGAACGAGGCCTTCGCGCCGCAGGTCTTGGCGGTGCTGAAGGGCTGGGGCTGGCCAGAAAATGGGGACTGGCGCGACCGGCTGAACGTCAACGGCTCGGGCATCTCGCTGGGCCACCCCATCGGCGCCACCGGCGGCCGCATCCTGGCCAACCTGCTGCGCGAGCTGAAGCGCCGCGACGGCCGTTACGGCCTGGAGACCATGTGCATCGGCGGCGGCCAGGGAATCGCGGCCGTCTTCGAGCGGGCGTGACGCGCGATCCTGACGGGCGAGGGAACCGCGGCAAGGCGTTCACAGACGAGCCTCGCCCAACGTCAGGCGCTTCCGCTGCTATGCGGGCTGAAAATCCTATCGGGAGGCATACGGGATGAAGATCGATTCCAGCGTTGCGGCCGTCGTGACGGGCGGGGCGTCGGGCCTGGGGCGGGCGACCGCCGCGGCCCTGCGTGACCTCGGGGCCAAGGTCGCCCTGTTCGACAAGAACAAGGAGCTCGGCGAGCAGACGGCGGCCGAGCTCGGCGCGCTGTTCTGCGAGGTGGACGTCATGGACGAGGCCTCGGTGGACGCCGGCTTCGCCAAGGCGCGGGCGGCCCACGGCCAGGAGCGCGTCCTGGTCAACTGCGCCGGCGGCGGCCGGGGCGGCAAGACCATCGCCCGGGACAAGCAGACGGGCGAAATCGTCCCCTACAAGACCGACGACTTCCAATGGGTGCTGGGGCTGAACACGGTCGGCACCTTCCGCTGCACCGTGAAGAGCGCCGCCGGCATGGCCGCCCTCGAGCCCACCCCCGAGGGCGAGCGGGGCGCGATCGTCAACACGGGCTCGGTGGCCGCCGAGGAGGGCCAGATCGGCCAGGTCGCCTACGCCGCCGCGAAGGCGGCCATCAAGGGCATGACCATCGTCCTGGCCCGCGACCTGTCCTCGGAGGGGATCCGGGTGAACACCATCCTGCCGGGGATCATGGACACGCCGCTGCTGGGCGGCCTGAAGACCCGCGCGCCCCAGGTCTACGAGGGCCTTGCCCGGTCGGTGCCGTTCCCCCGCCGCCTGGGCACGGCCGAGGAATACGCGGACCTGGCGCTGACCATGCTCCGCAACGGCTACCTGAACGGCGAGACGGTGCGCTTGGACGGGGCGATCCGCATGGCCCCGCGCTAGGGGCCCGACCTGAGCCCCGGGGCGCGGCGGCGACCCTGCTCCGGCCGACGGCTGCTCCTCCTGCGCGAGCCACGGCTCGTGGACGTCGGGCGCTGTCGGGAGAGGGGGCGCTCGGCCCGCCGAGCCGCCGCGGGAGCTTGCAGGGCGGGCGCTTTCCTGCTCAGCCGGGCCCCGTCCGGAGCGCGACCGGATTTCAGTTTCGGAGATGCCCCATGCCTGGCCTGCGCCGCGACATCGACCCCGAGGGGCTGCTGGAATTCTCGGTCGTGTTCACCGACCGCTCGCTCAACCACATGAGCGCGGCGTTCCAGGGGGTGATGCGCGACATCCACGCTATCCTTTGTGAGGTCCACAAGGCCGACCGCGCCGTGATCGTCCCCGGCGGCGGCACCTACGCCATGGAAGCCGTGGCGCGACAGTTCGCGACCGGCCGCAAGGTGCTCGTGGTGCGCAACGGCCTCTTTTCCTATCGCTGGAGCCAGATTTTCGAGGCCGGCGCGATTCCCGCTGAGGAAATCGTCCTGAAAGCGCGCCGCCAGGGGGAGGGCGCGACCGCGCCCTACGCGCCGCCGCCCATCGACGAGGTGACCGCGACCATCCGCCAGCAGAAGCCGCAGGTGGTGTTCGCGCCGCACGTGGAGACCGCGTCGGGGATCATCCTGCCCGACGACTACGTGAAGGCGGTCGCCGAGGCGACCCATGCGGTCGGCGGTCTCTTCGTGCTGGATGGCGTCGCCTCGGGCTGCGTCTGGGTCGACATGGCGGCCCTGGGCGTCGACGTCCTGGTGTCGGCGCCGCAGAAGGGCTGGTCGGCGCCCCCGTCGGCCGGGCTGGTGATGATGCGCGCGGCGGCGCTGGAGGCCTGCCGGGCCGCGAAGTCCACCAGCTTCGCCATCGATCTCGGCAAGTGGCTGACGATCACCGAGGCCTATCTGAACGGCGGCCACGCCTATCACGCCACCATGCCGACCGACGCGCTGCGGACGCTGCGCGACGCGATGCTGGAAGCCAAGGCCATCGGCTTCGAGCCGCTGCGCGCCGCCCAGTGGGAGCTGGGTCGGCAGGTCCGGGCGTTGCTGGCGGAACGGCAGATCGCGTCGGTCGCCGCCGAGGGGTTCGGCGCCCCCGGCGTCGTCGTGGCCTACACGGACGATCCCGAGATCCAGACCGGCCGGCGCTTCGCCGCGGAAGGCGTGCAGGTGGCTGCGGGAGTGCCGCTGATGGTCGGCGAGGGGCCTGATTTCCGCACGTTCCGCCTGGGCCTGTTCGGTCTGGACAAGCTCACCGACGTCCCGGCCGCGGTCGCACGCCTGCGCCTGGCCCTGGAGAATGCGACGTCCGCCGCCCGGTAGGGCGAAGTGGGATCCACTAGGCTCAGGCCGGGCGGCCGCCGCGCCTTGACGGCCCGCACGCGAATGTGCCTCTGGCAGAGGGGCCGACGGGGCCGCCGCGTAGGACAGAGCCGGCATGCCGCGCGAGAAGCAGAGAGCTGGGACCTCGAGCCTGCGCACCCTGGGCGCGCGGGCCATGCCGCCGTTCGCTGCGCTGCGGGCGTTTGAAGCCGTGGGCGCGCTGGGCGGGATCCGCCGGGCGGCGCAGGAACTCGGCGTCGACCACGCAGCGGTGAGCCGCCACATCCGCTTCCTGGAGGACTGGGCCGGCGTCCCGCTCATCGACCGGCCGCAGGGCGGGCGGCTCACCCCCGAGGGGCAGCGCTTCCATCAGCGCATCGCCGCGGCTCTGGAGGAGATCGTCAGCGCGAGCGCCGAACTGACCCGGCGCGGCCACGAGCGCCGGCTCCTCGTCTGGTGCGTCCCCGGCTTCGCGTACCGCTGGCTGAACGCTCGGCTAGCGGACTTCTCCGCCTCGCACCCGGACTTCGACCTCGAAATCCGACCCACCGACCACGCGCCGGACCTCGCACGGCATGAGGCCGACGCCGACATCCGGTACGTGCACGACTACGATCCGCCGCAGCCGGCCGATGTCGAGACGATGGAGATCGCAAGGCCCCCGGTGATCCCCGTGGGCAGCCCCGACCTGGTCGCCAGCCTCGGCCCGCCGGTGTCGCCGCAGCGGTTCCTGGACGGGCCGTTGCTCCACGAGGAGGGAGACGGCGAGTGGCGGGCCTGGCTCGCGGGCAACGGGGTGGAGGTTCCCGACCGCCTTCCCGGCCCTCGCCTTTGGCACGCGCACCTGACGATCGATGCGGCGCGCCGAGGGCAGGGGATCGCCCTGACGAACCCGTTCCTCGCCGGGGAGGACCTGGCGGCGGGCAATCTCCGCATCGTGCCGCTGGTCGAGGGCGCCGCTGACGTCCGGCTAGGCGCCTACGTCTTCCGCACCCGACGCGACCGCTGGCGGACGCCGGCGGTGATCGCGTTCCGCCGCTGGCTCGAACGAGAAGCCGCGAAGACCCCGGCCTGACGGTCGCCGCTCCTTACGAATCGCGGGAAGCGTGCCGCCCACCCCAGACGGAGCGCTCGTTTGCCCAATCCCGTGCTGCTGTTCGCCTGCCACGATGTTCCGGCGGAGCCCTGGCTCGTGGCCCTCCAGCGCGCCGCGCCGGAGCTGGAGGTCCGCCTCTCGCCCGACGAGGGCCCGCCCGAGACCGTCGACTTCGGCCTGGCCTGGGCGACCCCGCCTGGCTTCTGGAACCGGTTCCCCCGCCTGCGGGCGATCTTTTCGCTGGGCGCCGGCGTCGAGCATCTGCTGGCGTCCGGGGCGCCGGCGCACGTTCCGCTCGTGCGAATGACCGACCCCGGCCTGGCCCGGGACATGAGCGACTTCGTGCTGATGCGCGTGCTCCACTACCACCGGGGCATGCACCTCTACCTGCGCCAGCAGGAGGCGCAGGTCTGGACGCCGATCCGGCCGCCCCGGCCGAACGGGCGGACCGTAGGAGTGATGGGCCTGGGGGAACTCGGCGCGCATTGCGCCTGCACCCTAGCGGAGGCGGGATTCAGGACCCGGGGCTGGAGCCGGAGCGCCAAGGCCGTCGAGGGCGTGGCGACCTTCGCCGGGCGCGATGAGCTCCCGCGGTTCCTGGAAGGGTGTGAGATTCTCGTCTGCCTCCTGCCGCTCACGGCCGAGACCCGGGACATTCTGGATGCCAAGCTGTTTGCGGCGCTACCGCAGGGGGCGTGCCTGATCCAGGTCGGCCGGGGGCTGCAACTGGTCGAGGCCGACCTGCTGGCGGCGCTCGACGCTGGCCGCATCGCCGCGGCCACGCTCGACGTCTTCCGGCAGGAGCCGCTGCCGCAGGGCCATCCTTTCTGGAGCCGGGCGGACATCACCGTCGTCCCGCACGCGGCCGCCTTCACCTATCCCGAGACCGCCGCGGAGGTCGTGGCCGAGAACGTCCGTCGGTTGCAGGCGGGCGAGGTCCCGATCGGCCTCGTGGACCGGGCGCTCGGCTATTGAGCGTCAGTGGTGCGGATGGGCGTGATGACCGTCGACGCGCATGGCCTCATCAATGATCTCCAGGCGCTCCTGCCGTAGCCGGTCCGTCAGGTCCGGGGCGGTCGGCGGAAATGCGAGATGGAACCGCTTGCGCAGCGCCGGCTCTGCATCGTCGCCACGCCGACCGATCACGGCGCCGTCGGGCGCCAGCTCGAACCGAACCACGCCGCCCGGGGAGGCGACCGTCCAACCGGCCTCGTCATAGGTCGCGGGATCGCCAAGGTCGGGCGCGGCGGGATTGAGCCGTCGGCCGGCCCCCTGGTCCTCCAGGCTGTAGATCTCGGCGAGCTGGCCGGCGATCCAGATCTCGATGCGGTCGTCTCCCACCGGGGTGAACGCCAAGGGGACCGGCGCGCCTTTCGCGTCGAGCGTCACGAACGGGCGCCGCGCCAGCTCTCGCAGCAGGCCGAAGCCGCCGGCCGGCGCGCACGAGGCCGCGCCGGCGGAGAGGATCAGGACCAGGCCGGCGCACAGGCCGGCGAGCGCTTTCGCGCGTGTGGGAGCGGACATCCGTCTTCATTGCCGCTCACGGACCGGGCGGACAAGGCGTCGCCCTCCGGCGCCGTCCCAACCCTGGATTGCGATCGTCGGTGTTTTCCAGACGGAACAAGAGGTTGACCTCCGATCGGAGCCGTCGTTGGTGACTTGGAGTCACCAAATGCGCTTCCGATGACACCTCCCCCGGGGCCGCCAAACGCGGAAACTCCCCATGAGGCCCTGCGGGGGGTCTTCGCCATAACAGGATCCAACGGCCGCGGCCGTGCGAGGTCCGACGTCGCCAAAGGGGTCTGACAGATGACGATGACGAATTCACGACGTGTTCGGTTGCTGAGCGGCGCCGCCGCTGCGCTGCTCGGCGGATTCGCCGGAACCGCCGCCGCGGCCCAGGCGGAAGGGGGCTCCATCGACGTGTCGGAGGTGGTCGTGACCGCCACCAAGCAGGCCGTCCGTCTCGACAAGGTGCCGCTGTCGGTCAGCGCCTACACGCCCGAGGCGATCGAGAAGCGCGGCATCCGCGACATCCGGGACGTGGCGCTCCAGACGCCGGGGGTGGACATCCCGAACGACGGCGGCGGGCGCAGCGTCCAGCGCGTGTCGATCCGGGGCATCGAGTCCACCGCCGGCGCCGCGACAGCCGCGGTCTACATCGACGACACTCCGATCCAGGCTCGCAACGCCTCGATCAACTATTCCGGCTCGACCATTCCCTACATCTTCGATCTTGAGCGGATCGAGGTGCTGCGCGGCCCGCAGGGAACCCTGTTCGGCGCCAGCTCGCAGGGTGGCGCGATCCGCTTCATCACCCCGACGCCGAGCGTCACCCGCTACACCGCCATGGCGCGGGCCCGCGCCAGCGTCGTCGAGGACGGCGACGCCAGCTACGAGCTGGGCGTGGCCGCCGGCGGCCCGATCGTCGAGGACCGCCTGGGCTTCCGCGCCAGCTTCCTCTACCGCGACGAGGGCGGGTGGATCGATCGCCAGGACTGGCAGGATCCGACCGAGCGGCACAGCAACGTGAACTCGACCGAGTCCACGGTCTTCCGGGCGGCCCTGAACTTCAAGCCGGTCGACTGGATGTCGATCCAGCCGAGCCTGTTCTACCAGAACGTCAAGCAGAACGACCGCTCGCCGCTCTACTCGGCCTGCCCCGACAGCCTGCCCCTGGCGCCCGGCTTCGATCCGTGCCCGCGCGGCGTGGCGGACCCGGACGACGGCAAGTTCCTCAGCTACTCGACGATCGCCCAGCCGGGCAGCGACAAGTTCTACCTCCCGTCGCTGAAGATGGTGGCCGACAAGGGACCGGTGACCTTCACTTCGGTCACTTCGTACCTCTACCGCCACGTGATCCAGCTGAACGACGCGACCTACAACAACGACCGCGTGTCCCTGGGCAACAACTGGCTCTTCCCGGTCATCCCGGGCCGCGAACTGCAGACCTACCAGAACCCCGACACCGAACAGCGCCTGTTCACCCAGGAGCTCCGCCTCGCCAGCGCCGACCCGTCGGCCCGGGTGCGGTGGACCGCCGGCGTCTACTACTCGCGCAGCTCGCTGAAGTCGGACCTTCCGATCACGTCGGCGCACTATCCGGATGCGTACGCCATCCGCTTCGGCCGCCCGCTCGCCGCGGCGCCGTTCATGGTCGACGGGATCCATCGCTACTACGGCAACGAGAACACGATCGAGAAGACGCTGGCCGCCTTCGGCAACGTGGACGTCACCCTCCTGGAGGGGCTGACGCTCAGCGTCGGCGCGCGCTACTCGCGCGACACCATCGACTTCGACATCGTCGAGCGGGGCGTCTCCTACGCGGGCGGCATCTCCACGGCGGCCGGCAAGCTCAAGGAGAAGCCGTTCACCCCGCGCGTCGCGCTGTCGTGGCAGCAGTCCGAGGACACCCTCGTCTACGGCTCCTACGCTCGCGGCTACCGTGCGGGCGGCGTGAACAAGGCGGTGCCGGACATCTGCGAGGCCGATCTGGCGACCCTGGGGATCGACGGCGGCAACACCTACGACTCCGACAAGACCGACACCTACGAACTCGGCGTGAAGAGCGCCCTGTTCGAGCGCCGCGTCACGTTCCAGGCCAGTGTGTTCCGGACCAAGTGGAAGGACATTCAGCAGCAGATCCGCCTGCCCTGCGCCTTCAGCCTCGTGGCCAACACCGCCAGCGCGGTCAGCCAGGGCGGCGACCTGAGCGTCAGCTTCCGGGCGACCGACAACCTCACGCTCACAGCGGCCGTGGGCTACACCGACGCCGAGTACGAGAAGACGATCATCGTCGGCACCTCGCCGCTGGTGTTCGAGGGCCAGTCGCTGGGCGCCACGCCCTGGACCGTGAACCTGGCCGCCGATTACAGCTTCATGGCCTTCGGCCGGGACGCCTTCGCCCGGGCGCAGTACACGTCCAAGTCGGCGGAGGACGGTCCGTACCCCTACCAGAACCCGATGAGTTCGCTGTACGACCCGACGCGGGGCGGCGGCTATGGCACGAGCCAGCTCGACCTGCGGGTCGGCGTCGACGTGACGCCGCTGGTGACCGTGGAGGCCTATGTGGAGAACGCGCTGAACGAGGTGTCCTACCTCAGCAACGCGCCGACCTACATCCGCGGACCGCTGTGGCTGGCGACCGCCGCCAAGCCGAGGGTCATCGGCATCCAGGCGACCGCCCGCTACTAGTCGCGACCCGTTCGAGGAGAGCTACGATGAACGCCCGCCTGCGTCTGCTCGTCACCGGCCTCGCCAGCGTCTGCGCCATCGGCGCTACGCCGGCGCTGGCGGCGCCTACCGCCTACGCCGACCTGCTGCTGGTCAACGGGAAGGTCGTGACGGTGGACGGGAAGGGCACGATCGCCGAGGCCGTCGCCGTGCGCGACGGCCGGATCGCGGCGATCGGCGACGCGGCTGGCCTGGCCGCGTGGCGGGGGCCGGAGACGAAGGTCGTCGACGTGGGCGGCAAGACGGTCCCGCCGGGCTTCATCGACTCCCACTCCCACATGGCGGGCATGGCGGAGGTCGAGGCGCTGCACATCAACGTGCATGCCCCGCCCTTGAAGAGCGGGAAGGAGATCATCGCGACCCTCAAGGAGAAGACGAAGGGGCTTCCCAAGGGTGCGTGGATCATCGGGCAGGGCACCTACAACCAGATCATGCCCACCCGCGAGGCGCTGGATAAGGCCTTCCCGGACAATCCGGTGCGGCTGATCTGGAGCGCCCACGATTCCATGATCAACCATGCCGCGGCCGTCGCGATGGGGCTCACCAAGGACTATCCCGATCCCAAGGACGGGATGGGCCGCTACGAGCGCACCAAGACGGGCGAGGTGATGATCATCCGGGACGCCCCCGCGCCCTGGCCCAAGCTGCGCACCCTCACGCCCGAGGAGCTGAAGGAGGGCGTGCGCACCATCATGACCGACTTCTATCTGAAGAAGGGGGTCACCACGGTTTCGGACTACGCCGCGCCGCTGACGGTGAGGGCCTATCAGGAGCTGAAAGACGAGGGCCGCCTGCCGGTGCGGGTGAGCCTCAACTTCTTCGTCCGCGACTACAAGCGCCTGGTCGGCAACCGCTTGCCGGGTCTGCTCGAGAGCGGCGCGCGCACGGGCCTCGGCGACGAGTGGCTCCAGCTGGGCGCCCTGAAGTTCGCCGCGGACGGGGTGTGGGGCACGACCGCCTACACCTACCGGCCGCACTGGAACGGCTCGGGCACGACCTGGATGCCGGACAACTACGGCGGCACCAATTTCACGCAGGAAGAGCTCAGCGATCAGATCCTGCAGGGGCACAAGGCGGGCTGGCAGATCCACGTGCACGCCAACGGCGACCGTGCGCAGGACATGGCCCTCAACGCCTTCGAGGCCGCGCAGGCCGCGGCGCCGAGGCCGGACGCGCGGCACCGGATCGAGCACTTCGGCCACTTCCTGACCCAGGACCCCGAGCGGACCGAGGCGCGCCTGGACCGGATGGTGAAGGGCGGGGTGATCCCGTCGCCGCAGGTCGCCTTCCTGTGGCGCCTGACCGACGTCAACGTGCGCGAGCCGGACGTGAAGTTCTTCGCCCTCAAGACCATGATCGACAAGGGCATGCACCCGGCCGGGGGGGTCGACACCATCGGCACCCAGAACTTCGCGACGGCTCCGATGTTCTCGATCAGCCGGGCGATCCGCCGCGACACCAAGTACGGGACGGTCGTCCAGCCCGAAGAGGCGATCTCGGTGATGGACGCCATACGCATGTTCACCATCTGGGGCGCCGAGGCCAACTTCATGGAGAAGGACCGCGGCAGCCTCGAGGTCGGCAAGCTCGCCGACATGGTCGTGCTGTCGCAGGATCCGCTGACGGCGACGCCCGACCAGCTCCCCGGCATCGAGGCGGCGATGACGATCATCGACGGCAAGGTGGCGTACCAGAAGCCCTGACAGATCTCCCCCTGTCGGGCTGAAGGCCCCGCATCGCCCTCCGCATGCTCGTGCGGAGGGCGATTTCGTTTGGGCGCCTATCGCAGCGATGTGGTGACTGGAAGTCACCGTTTTCGGCGGCGTTGTCGCCTGTTGGCCGGCCGGGGATTTGGCGAGGCTGCGGGTCGGAACCTGTACCTTCGAGAGTCTCCCCGTGTCCCGGAACGCCGAACTTCTCAGCCGCCGCACCGCCGCCGTCTCGCGCGGCGTCAGCACCGCCACACCCGTGTTCGCCGCGCGGGCCGAGAACGCGGAAATCTGGGACGCCGACGGCCGGCGCTATGTGGACTTCGCAGGCGGCATCGCGGTGCTCAACGTCGGCCACCGGCATCCGAAGGTGATCGAGGCCGTCCGGGCCCAGCTGGACGCCTATACCCACACCGCCTTCCAGGTCATGGCCTACGAGCCCTACATCGAACTGGCCGAGCGCCTGAACGCGCTGGCGCCGTTCAAGGGACCGGCCAAGACGCTGTTCTTCACCACCGGCGCCGAAGCGGTGGAGAACGCCGTCAAGATCGCCCGGGTCGCCACCGGCCGCACGGCCGTGATCGCCTTCACCGGCGCGTTCCACGGCCGGACCATGCTCACCATGGGCCTGACCGGCAAGGTCGCGCCCTACAAGAAGAACTTCGGCCCGTCGCCGGCCGAGCTCTACCATCTGCCGTTCCCGGGCAGCCGCGCCGGCGTCAGCGTCGACGACACCCTGCGGGCGCTGGATCTGCTGTTCGCCGCCGACGTGGCCCCTGACCGCGTGGCCGCGATCATCATCGAGCCGGTGCAGGGGGAGGGCGGCTTCAACCCCGCGCCGGTCGAGCTGATGACGGCGCTGCGCCGCGTCTGCGACGAGCACGGAATCCTGCTCATCGCCGACGAGGTCCAGACCGGCTTCGCCCGCACCGGCAAGATGTTCGGCATCGAGCACTATCCGGTGGAGCCGGATCTCGTGCCGGTCGCCAAGTCGCTGGCCGGCGGCTTCCCGCTGTCGGGGGTAATCGGCCGCGCCGACCTGATGGACGTGGTGGACCCGGGCGGACTGGGCGGCACCTACGGAGGCTCGCCGGTGGCCTGCGCGGCGGCGCTCGCCGTGCTCGACGTGATCGCCGAGGAGGGGCTGCTCGAGCGCGCCGGCGCGATCGGCTCGGCCATGCGCCGACGCTTGTCGGCCATCGCCGCCCGCAACGACGTCGCGCCCATCTCGGAGCCGCGCGGCCCGGGCGCGATGGTCGCGTTCGACATGCTCAAGAGCCGCGGCGGCGACGAGCCCGACGGCGCGGCGGCGAAGGCCGTCGTCTCCCGCGCGCTGGACGCGGGGCTGGTGCTGCTGTCCTGCGGCCGCTACGGCGAGACCATCCGGCTGCTCGTGCCGCTGACGGTCTCGGACGAGGTGCTGGCCGAGGGGATGGACATCCTGGAAGGCGCTCTCCGGGACGTGGCGCCGTGACCGCCGCCGCTCCCCGGACCGACGAGGCGGCCCGGCTGTCGCTCCGCAGGCCGGACCTGCTGCGCGAAGCCGCGTTGATCGATGGGCGCTGGGTCTCCGGCGCCTCGCAGCTGGATGTGCTCAATCCCGCGACCGGGAGGGTGCTGGCGCACGCGCCGCGGCTGGGTCGCGCCGAGGCCGAGGCGGCGGTCGCCGCCGCAGCGTCCGCCTTCCCGGCGTGGCGCGCGCTCGGCGCGAAGGCCCGCGCCGAGATCCTCAAGCGCTGGCACGGCCTGATCCTGCTCCACGCCGAGGACCTCGCGCGGCTGATGACCGCCGAGCAAGGCAAGCCGCTGGCCGAGGCGCGCGGGGAGGTGGCCTACGCCGCGTCCTTCATCGAATGGTTCGCCGAGGAAGCCCGACGGGTCTACGGCGTCACCATCCCGGGCCACCTGCCCGACAAGCGGCTGGTGGTCACCCACGAGCCGGTGGGGGTCGTCGGCGCGATCACGCCCTGGAACTTCCCGGCCGCCATGATCACGCGGAAAGTGGGCCCGGCGCTGGCGGTCGGCTGCACCGTGGTGCTGAAGCCCTCTGAGCTGACCCCGTTCTCGGCCTTCGCCCTGGGCGTGCTGGCGCAGGAGGCGGGCGTGCCGCCGGGCGTGCTCAATATCCTGACCGGCGACGCGCCCGAGATCGGCGCGGTTCTGACGACCGATCCGCGGGTCCGCAAGTTCACCTTCACCGGCTCGACCGCGGTCGGGAAGATGCTGGCGGCGCGCTGCGCCGGGACGGTGAAGCGCGTCTCCCTAGAACTGGGCGGCAATGCGCCGCTGATCGTCTTCGACGACGCCGACCTGGACGCGGCGGTCGCCGGGGCGATGGCCTCGAAGTTCCGCAACACCGGACAGACCTGCGTCTGCGCCAACCGCATCTACGTCCAGGCCGGCGTGTACGACGCCTTCGCCGACCGGCTGGCGGCCGCCGCCGCCGCCCTGGTCCCCGGGGACGGCCTGGCGGGGGAAACCCAGCAGGGGCCGCTGATCGATGCGCGCGCGCTCGAGAAGGTCGAAGCCCACGTGGCCGATGCGCTGGCGCGAGGCGCTGTGGCGCGCATCGGCGGCGCGCGACTGGACGGCGCCGGGGCGTTCTTCGCACCGACGGTGCTCTGCGACGTGCCCCCCGACGCCCTGCTCTGCCGGGAGGAGACCTTCGGTCCCGTCGCCGGCCTGGTCCGCTTCGAGGACGAGGCCGAGGTCGTGCGCCTGGCCAACGACACGGCGGCCGGCCTTGCGGCCTATCTCTTCACCCGCGACTCCGCGCGCGCTTGGCGGATCGGCGAGGCGCTGCAATACGGGATGGTGGGGGTGAACACCGGCCTCATCTCGACGGAGGTCGCGCCCTTCGGCGGCGTGAAGGAGTCCGGTCTCGGCCGGGAAGGCTCGCTATATGGCGTCCGCGACTACATCGAGACGAAGTCGCTCTGCTTCCATGTCGATGCGGCATGATCCGGGCGGCGGCTGGTCGCGGCGGAGCGCGCTCGCCGGCCTTGGGGCCGGCCTGCTCGTCACGGGCGGCTGCGCCGAGCGGACCGACGTGCGCGCCGCCGGCGGCTTCATCGTCGGCTCTTCGGCCACAGGCGTTCCGTTCAGCTTCCTGGACGTGGAGACCAACGCCTTGACCGGGGCGATGATCGACATCGTCGAGGCCACGGCCGCCGAGGCCGGCGCGCCGGTCGCCCTTCAGGTCGTGCCGTTCTCCGCCCTCATCCCGTCGCTGACGGCGCGCAAGATCGACGTGATCGCGGCGGCGATGCTCCGCACGCCCGAGCGCGAGCGGATCGTGGCGTTCTCCGACCCGGTCTACGCCTACGGCGGGGGGCTGGTGGTCGCCGCCGGGAACCCGCGGGACTATGGCCGCCTGGAGGACCTTCGCGGGCTGCGGGTGGGCGCCCAGGTCGGCTCGCGCTTCGTCGATCAGCTCAAGGCCGCGGACGTGTCCGGGGTGAAGACCTACGACAACCTGAGCGACATCCTGCGGGACGTCCGGCTGAAGCGGCTGGACGCCGCCTACGGCGACGAGCCGATCCTGCGGTATTACCTGCGGGTCACGCGCAGCAAGGCCCTGCGCCTCGTCGAGAGCTACCGGCCGACGGCGCTCGAGGATGTGTGCCTGATCCTGCGGAAGGACGATCGCGCGCTGCTCGACCGGATCAACACGGCGATCGCGGCGATCCGCGGCTCGACCCTCCCGCCCATCCTCGCCAAGTGGGGACTCTGATGGGAGACTTCTTGAGCCAGGCCATCAGCTTCCTGCCCATCCTCGGGCGGGGGATGGGCGTCACCGTCCTGATCAGCCTGGGCGCCCTGGCGCTCAGCCTCCTCCTTGGCCTCGGCTGGGCGCTGCTCGGCCAGTCCAGGTTTGCGGCGCTGCGGGGGATCAGCCGCACGTCCGTCGTGGTGCTCCGCGGCATCCCGATCATCGTGCAGCTGTTCTACGTCTACTTCGTGCTGCCCGAGTTCGGCCTCTCGCTCGATGCGATGTGGGCCGGGATCATCGGCCTGGGCGTCGCCTACTCGGTCTATCAGGCGGAGAACTTCCGCGCGGGCATCCAGTCCGTGGACCCGGCCCTGGTGGAGGCCGCGCGGTCGCTGGGCATGAGCGAGGGGATGATCATGCGGCGGGTGATCCTGCCGCTGGCGATCCGCACCGCCCTGCCGCCGTTCGGCAACACCTCGATCATGCTCCTAAAGGACTCCTCGATCGCCTCGACGATCACGGTGGCCGAACTGACCCGCGCCGGCCAGCTGCTGGCCATCTCCACCTTCCAGAACATGACCGTCTACACGCTGATCGCGCTCCTCTACCTGGCCATGAGCCTGCCGCTGACCTTCCTGGTCCACCGGCTCGAAAAGCGGATGGCGCGGCGATGATCCGGGTGAGCGGCCTGAGCAAGGCCTTCGGCGCCAATCACGTCCTCCGGGACGTCAGCTTCGAAGTCGCGCAGGGCGAGGTGGTCTGCCTCATCGGGCCCTCCGGCTCGGGGAAGTCGACGGTCCTGCGGTGCATCAACGGCCTCGAGACGCACGACGCCGGCGAGATCGAGGTGGAGGGGGTGAAGGTCTCCGCGGCCACCCTGCCGGCGATCCGGGCGCGGCTGGCGATGGTGTTCCAGCGCTTCAATCTCTTTCCCCACCGCACCGTGATCGAGAACGTGACGGAGGGGCCGATCCACGCCCAAAAGCGGGATCCGGCCGAGGCGAGGCGCGAGGCGCAGGCGCTGCTGGAGCGGGTGGGGCTGGGCGACAAGGCCGACGCCTATCCGGCGAAGCTCTCCGGCGGCCAGCAGCAGCGCGTCGGGATCGCCCGGGCGCTCGCCATGAAGCCGGACGCCATCCTCTTCGACGAGCCGACGTCGGCGCTGGACCCCGAGCGGGTCGGCGAGGTCCTGCGCATCATGCGCGATCTCGCGGCCGAGGGGATGACGATGGTGATCGTCACCCACGAGATGGACTTCGCGCGCGAGGTGGCCGACCGGGTCCTGTTCATGGACGGGGGGCGGATCGTCGAGGCGGGGCCGGCGCGACAGCTCCTCACCGATCCGCAGCATCCCCGGACCCGCGAATTCCTCGAGCGCGTCCTGCGCCCGATCTGACCTGACATCTGGAGTATCGCCTTGCGCAGCATTCCGCATTTCATCGGCGGCCGGCCGTACGCCGGCGAACCGGCCCGGTACGGCGACGTGTTCGACCCCAACGCCGGGCAGGTGCAGGCCCGGGTGGGCCTCGCCGACTCCGCGGTCGTGGACCTGGCGGTCGCGGACGCCGTGCGCGCCCAGGCGGCATGGGCGGCGGTCAATCCGCAGCGCCGCGCCCGCGTCATGTTCGAGTTCAAGCGCCTGCTGGAACGCGACATGCAGGCGCTCGCCGAGCTGCTCGCCTCCGAGCACGGCAAGGTGGTGGCGGACGCCAAGGGCGACATCCAGCGGGGGCTGGAGGTGATCGAGTTCGCCTGCGGCATCCCGCACCTGCTCAAGGGCGAGCACACCGAAGGCGCGGGACCGGGGATCGACGTCTACTCGATGCGCCAGCCCCTGGGGGTGGTCGCCGGCATCACCCCGTTCAACTTCCCGGCCATGATCCCGATGTGGATGTTCGGCCCGGCGATCGCGACGGGCAACGCGTTCATCCTCAAGCCGTCCGAGAAGGACCCGTCGGTCCCGGTGCGGCTGGCCGAGCTGATGATGGAGGCGGGGGCTCCCGCGGGCGTGCTGAACGTGGTCCACGGCGACAAGGCGGCGGTCGACGCCATCCTTGATCACCCCGACATCAAGGCTGTCAGCTTCGTGGGCTCGTCCGACATCGCCCAGGCTGTCTACGCGCGCGCCGCGGCCGCCGGAAAGCGGGTCCAGGCGATGGGCGGCGCCAAGAACCACGGGATCGTGCTGCCCGACGCCGATCTCGACCAGGCCACGGCGGACATCATAGGTGCGGCCTACGGCTCGGCGGGAGAGCGCTGCATGGCCCTTCCGGTGGTCGTTCCGGTCGGCGAGAAGACGGCGGACGCCCTGCGCGAGCGCCTGGTCGACGCCGTCGCCGGCCTGAAGATCGGCGTCTCCACCGACCCCGACGCCCACTACGGCCCGGTGGTCAGCGCCCAGCACAAGGCGCGCATCGAGCAGTACATCGGCCTGGGCGCCGAGGAAGGCGCCGAGCTGGTCGTGGACGGCCGCGGCTTCAGCCTGCAGGGCTACGAGCAGGGCTATTTCGTGGGACCGACGCTGTTCGATCGCGTGCGTCCCGAAATGCGGACCTACCAGGACGAGATCTTCGGCCCGGTGCTGCAGATGGTGCGGGCCGAAAGCCTGGAAGAGGCGATCGGGCTGGCCTCGCGGCATCCCTACGGCAACGGCGTGGCGATCTTCACGCGGAACGGCCAGGCGGCGCGGGCTTTCGCCAGCAGGGTCGAGGTGGGGATGGTCGGGATCAACGTGCCGATCCCGGTGCCGGTGGCCTACCATTCCTTCGGCGGGTGGAAGCGCTCCGGGTTCGGCGACCTCAACCAGTACGGGATGGACGGGGTCCGCTTCTACACCCGCACCAAGACCGTGACCCAGCGCTGGCCGAGCGCGGGCCCCGTGCTCGATCAGAGCTTCGTCATCCCGACCATGAAGTGAGCCGACGCATGTCCATCATCTCGTTCCGTTCCGACCAGTTGCTGACCGAGCTGCCGCCTCCGACCCCCGTGCCCGTCCCGCTCGGCGAGCCCGTCTCCGGCGTCAGCGTGCGCAGCTTCACGGCGCAGTCCGGCGCCCGTACGGGCGTCTGGGAATGCTCGCCTGGAGTGTGGCGCCGCCAGGTCCTCCAGGCCGAGTTCTGCACGTTCCTCGCCGGCAAGGCGGTGTTCGAGCCGGATGCGGGCGATCCCGTGCGGATCGAGGCGGGTCAGAGCGTCTATTTCCCGGCCAATACCGGCGGCGTGTGGCGCGTCGAGGAAACGCTGCGGAAGATCTACATCATCTTCGACGAGAAGGCCTGACTCGTGACCTATGAGGGCCTGAGCTACTGGCTGGAGACCGTTGGCGAGCCGCTGACTCCCCGCCCGGCGCTGACCGAGGACCTGACGGTCGACGTCGCCATCGTCGGGGCCGGCTATTCGGGCCTGTGGACCGCCTACTATCTCCTGTCCAAGGAGCCGGGCCTCAGCGTCGCCGTCCTCGAGGCGGAGATCGCCGGATACGGCGCCTCCGGCCGCAACGGCGGCTGGTGCTCGTCCCGCTTCCCCGTGGATCCCGGCGTCCTTGAGCGCCGCTACGGAGCCGAGGTCGCCCGCGCCACGATCGAGGCGAGCGTGGGGGCGGTCGCCGAGGTGGGCCGCGTCTGTGAGGCCGAGGGCATCGACGCCGACTTCCGCATCAACGGGATTCTCAGCTTCGCCCATGGCGAGGCCCAGATGGCCAGCGTGCGCGCGACCCATGCCGCCTATGAGCGCCTGGGCCTCGGAGAGAAGCATCGCCTGCTCGACGGCCAGGCGGCCCGCGCTCGGGTGAGCGTCCCGGGAATGGCGGGCGGCCTCTTCACGCCGTTCAGCGGCGCCGTCCACCCCGCCAAGCTGGCCCGCGGGCTGGCCCGCGCGGTCGAGCGTCGCGGCGGCGTGATCTTCGAACGGACGCGGGTCCGGCGCGTCGAACCCGGCCAGACGCCGAGGGCGGTCACTGAGGGGGGCGTGGTCACGGCGCGGCGCGCAGTGGTGCTCGCCGCCGAGGCCTACCTGCCGAAGCTTCCCGGCTGGGAGCGGGCGGTCCTGCCGATGTCGTCGACGATCGTCATGACCAAGCCCCTGTCCGCCGCACAGTGGGACGCGATCGGCTGGCAAGGGGGCGAGGGCATCGGCTCGCAGGCCTTCACGGTGAACTACTTCACCAAGACGCCGGACGGCCGGATCCTCTACGGCAGCCGGGGCGCGCCCTACGTCTACGGGTCGGCCACGGAGGGCGGCGAGGCCCAGCTGCGGCGGACCGAGGAGAAGATGCGCCACGAGCTGCGCGGGTTCTTCCCGGTGCTCGACGAGGACTCGTTCTCCCACGCCTGGGGCGGTCACCTCGGCGTCACACGCGACTGGACGCCCTCGGTCGATTTCGACCCGGAGCAGCGGATCGCCTGCCTCTACGGCTACACGGGGCGTGGGGTCTCGACCACGAACCTCAGCGCCCGGCTCCTCTCGGACATCCTGCTGGGGCGGGACAGCGACCTGCGGACCTTGCCGATCGCCTCGCGCCGCTCGCGTCGCTGGGAGCCGGAGCCATTCCGCTGGATGGGGGTCCGCTACGTCCAGGACGCCTTCCGGCGCATGGACGAGGCGCGGGACGGCGGCCGGCCGATGCCGCTCGACGCGCCCCTCGCGCGGCGCCTCGGCTCGCAGTAGGCCGGGCCCCGCCGCGCTGGACCGCGCCGGCCGGCGCGTGGCATGTCCGCGTCGAACGGGGGATCAGGCGTTTGGATGGCCGTCCGCAATCTTCCGCAGCGCGCGACATCCCGTCGGAGAGCACCCGGTGAGCGGCGGGGCCAGCGCCCTGCCGGCCGCCGCGGTGGCCGTGGGGCTGATCTCGCAGAACCTGGGCGCGGCCCTCGCCAAGAACCTGTTCCCGATCGTGGGGGTGGAAGGCGCGGTGGCGATGCGGATCGCGTTCTCCGCGATCCTGCTCGGCGTGCTGTTGCGCCCCTGGCGGGGACCTTCGATCCGCGACGTCTGGCCCGACCTCCTGCTGTACGGGGCGGCCCTTGGCGTGATGAACCTCTGCATCTACCAGGCCTTCAAGCTGATCCCCATCGGCGTCGCGGTCGCGATCGAGGTCCTGGGGCCGCTGGCGGTGGTCCTGGCCGCGACGCGACGCTTGGTGGACCACGTCTGGACGCTTCTCGCCGCCGCCGGGCTCTACCTTCTGCTCCGTGACGCCTGGTCGGGCGCGGCCCTGGATCCGCGGGGGGTGGCCTTCGCCCTGGCGGCGGCGGGATGCTGGGCGCTCTACATCGTCTTCGGCAAACGGGTCTCGGGCCGCCTCTCCGGGGGGAGGGCCGTTGCGATCGGCATGATCGTGGCGACGATGCTCACCGCCCCGCTGGCGGTTCCGCGCGTCGACGCGGCCATGTTTCTCCCTGCGACCCTGGCGCTCGGCGTCGCGGTTGCGGTGCTGTCGAGCGCCTTGCCCTACCTGCTCGAGATGTTCGCGTTGCGGCGCCTTCCCTCGCGGGTGTTCGGCCTTCTGGTGAGCAGCGCCCCGGCGGTCGCCGCCGTCGCCGGATTCCTGGTCCTTCGCGAGACGCTGAGCGTCACCCAATGGCTGGCGGTGGGATGCGTCGCCATCGCGTCGGCCGGCGCTGCGACCTGGGTGCGCCGCGGCCAGCCAGGAAGCGCCGCCTAGGGGCGACCGGAAGCATGAGGGGCGTAGATCGAGTTGGGCCGTTACGCAGCGGCCGCAGTGCATCTGAACAGGTCTGGGCGACCGCGGCCTTGCCCCCGGAGACGCCCGCCGGCGCCCCCCAGGCCCGTCGCGCCCGTGGCGGACCGCGGGTGGGGTGATCGGCGTCTGTAGTCTGGGGGAAGAATGGTGGATGCGACAGGGATTGAACCTGTGACCCCCTCGGTGTGAATGTAAGGCCCAGGCCTTTACCCTTGCTGACACGGCACTTACGGGACTGCAACAAGGCCTTGCGGATCAGGTGTTTACACCCTTACTCACGGTGTGGCGGTCGAGTGTCTCCCCTCATCTGACTTACGCTCGCGCGCTGACACGGTGCTGACACGGGTGACGAGCGATGCCGAAGATCACCAAGCGAACGGTGGATGCCGCAGAGAAGCGCGATCGCCGCTACATCGTGTGGGACACTGAAATCAAGGGTTTCGGGCTGCTGGTCCTCCCGACCGGCGTGAAGTCGTTTCTCTACAACTACCGCACCCCCGAGGGGCGGGAGCGCCGTATCACAATCGGCCAGCTTTCCGATGCCCTGCCGCCTGACATGGCGCGTGCACGGGCGCTGCAATTCGCGCGGCACGTCGCGGCGGGGAATGACCCGTTAGGGGAGAAGCAGGAGCGCCGGAACGCCCGCACAGTTGCGGACCTCTTGGACCTCTATCTTGAGAGCCAGCCATTCAAGGACAAGGCCGTGACCACGCAAGTGACCGACCGTGGTCGCATCGAGCGCCACCTTAGGCCGCTGCTGGGCCGGAGATTTGTGGACAAGCTTCGCCCAGAGGAAGTGCGGAAGGCGCACGCCGACATACGCGACGGGAAGACCGCCGGGATCTTCAAGGTGGAGGGCAAGGCCCGTGCTTTGGCTCGCGTGACGGGCGGTGAAGCCACGGCGCGTGATACGATCATCCTGCTGCGGACCGTCCTGAACTGGGCGATGGGCGAGGGGCTGGCGACTGCGAACCCTGCCGCCGGGCTCAAGCTAGGCGCGACCCGCAAGCGCGAAGCCATCCTGGCCGAGGCGGACGACTACGCACGGCTGTTCAAGACGCTGGACCGCATGAAAGCGGAAAAGCGTCTGCGCGCCCCGGCCGCCGACGCCATGAAGGTGCTGGCGCTCACGGGCGCCCGAAAAAGCGAAATAGCGGCTTTGCAGTGGTCGCATGTTGACCTGAAAGCTGGGCGCATTGTGCTCCCCCCGACCCGCCACAAAGCGGGCAAGGCCACTGGCAAAAACAGGATCATCGAGCTGCCGTCCGCAGCCCAGGCCGTCATTGCCGCCCAGCCTGCCGGGGAGCCGGATGACTACGTGTTTAGGCCGCACCGAGGCGAAGGTGGCTGCATTGCCCTGAGCAAGCCGTGGCGGGAGGTGCGCAAGGAAGCCAAGCTTCCGGAAGGGATTGGCTTGCACGGTCTCCGACATTCCCATGGCAGCCATCTGGCCATGGCGGGTGCGTCCGCCGTCGAGTTGATGCAGGCGCTTGGCCATGCCCAGGTTTCGACTACCCAGCGATACGTGCACTTCGCTGACCAGGCCCGCAGCCGCCTTGCGGAGCGTGCAGCTGCAGTAGCCCTGGCCGGCATGGCGCAGGCTGAGGGGAAGGAGCGTGGAACGGTGAAGCCTCGGCCTAAGCTGAGCTGCAAGTCACTGAGCATCCCATCGCAAGAAGTGAACGCAAACAGGCGGCGGCCATGAGCTACGTCCGTGAGCTTTGGCAAAGCTACCGCCGCGAGCTGCAGGCGGAGATCGCGGCTGGGCCAACCACCTCACAAACGAGTGCGGCCGAGTACCTCTTGAGCCAGGTGGAACTGGTGCTGGCCTGCCCTGATCATCGAGCGGTTGAGGCCGCCTACAGACTGGGTCTTGCGCGCGGGGGCCAGGAGACCATGACCGACGCAGTCTTCCAAACAGGGCTCAAGCGAACGAGAGGGCTTCGCCACTGGCACGAGGCTGCGCACGGAACCCGCGGCGAGAAGCAGGAACGCTGGGCCGCCATTGTGGCATCGGTCGAGCGACACGCGCCTACGGTCGCGAAACGCACGCTTGCCTACTTGGCGGCTGCGCAAGAGTGCGGCGTCAGCCTCAGCACAGTGGAGCGGGCGATGCGGCGCAAGCGCGCCAAGAAATCGTCCGTCAGTCGTCAACTGCCGGAAGACTGATCGCTTACCTTCGCTCCGGTTGAACCGGAGGCACAAGTGGTCGAGTACCTCACCCGCCGCGAAGCGGCTGAATATCTAAAAGAGCGGGGCACCCCGGTTGCGTGGACCACGCTAACCAAGCTGGCCTGCATCGGCGGCGGGCCGCGATACCGCATCTGGGGTAACAAGGCGGTGTACAGCCCCGCCGACCTTGATGAGTGGCGAGACGCGAAGCTGTCGGCGCCGCGCAGCTCGACCTCGGCGGTCAAAGGTTAGGCAGGGCGATGACCGCCTCGATCGCCACCGAGGTGTCGCGCGGTACTAAACGCGTAAGCCCGGGCCCGCACTCCGTGCGGCAGATGGACTTAGACCCAGATCGAGTCCGTCTCGATCGTGACGCTTGGGCCTGGCAGTACTCTGTCGACCCAGCGATCCGAAAAGGCGCCACGAGAGGTCTGCTCACCCACGTCTTTCTGCGCCTGAATGTGGGAAGCGGTACCACGTACGTCTCCATGCAGCGCATCGCCGAAGACAGCGGCCTTGCCTATTCGGTCGTACGGGAGAGTCTGCTGCTTCGAGCCGTAGAACGGCAGCATATCCGCCTGGAGGAGCGTGGTCGGGGCTTCATCTTGATACCTCTCCTTTGGGTGGATGAAGCGGGAAATCCGAGCCCTGCGGTGCCGTTCAAGGGCGAGCATGACCTTGCCGGAACTCCGGCGGGGTACGGCTCGCTGCTGGAGGCGCGAAGGGTCCGGCGCATCTCCGCGACCCCGCCGGAATCCCGGCAGGGTCGTGAGCAAACCCTGCCGGAGTTCCAGCAGCGTCGGACAGCGGAGAACGGACGCTCCAACCCTGCACCTTGCCGGAATCCTGCGCCGACCCTGCCGGAACTCCGGCAACTAACCCCTCAGAACACCCTTGATGATGATGACCTGCGAGGGATGGCAGTGCGACTTTCAGAGGAGTGCGGGCTCCCGCCTGGCCTTCTCGTCAGCCTGAACAATCCTGCCAGTCTCCACGTCCTGCGCGTCTGGACAGATTCCGGCTACTCTTGGGACGAGGATGTGGTTCCGACGATCCGGAACATCGTCAGGAAGCAGACGGCGGCTCAGCGGAGGCGTGGTGAACCGTTAGTCGTCTCGACATTCAACTACTTCACGCGTGAGATCGCTCGGTCGTTTGACCGACGGCGACGGAGCGTCACTGGGAGCCATGGTATCGGAACCGGGCAAGAGACCGCCTCCCGGCCGCTAGCGGCGGGTCCCAAGTTCCCCTGTGGCGCTAAGGTCCGCCGTTCCAATGGCCGCCAAGGCAAGGTTGTGGGTCATGAAGGCCCGTCCGCGGTGGTGCTCTTTGACGACAGCGCCTCGCCCGAGCAGGTCCTCGAGTCTTTGCTGCTGTCGGGGCATCTTAGCGCCGGCCAGCGCACGAACCACGGGGTCGCCAGTCGATCTTTGCGGTGGAGTGGGGATCGACGCTGATGGTCCGCCACTACAAGCCCACCGGACGCCCGCGGGGCAGACCGCGTAAGCAGTTCGATGTGCCGTTGACGAGTTACGGCATTAAGACGGGCGATGAGCTCATGGGCGGCCTCGGCATCGCATTTTCGGATTGGTCCGAGTTCGCAGCTCACCTGCCCACCGCTGCGGACCTTCAGCGAGCCATGGAAGTGGCGGCAGAAGGGGTGGGGCGCCTCGAAAGTTCAGAGAGCGCCAACGCCCCGGCGGTGCCGGCCTCCAAACGGCGCGCCCGCGAATTAGGAACCGGCCTCAAAAAATCTGCCCCGCCGAATCCGGACGAGAAGACCTGACGTCGCTCACACGAGCTCATCGCATTGGGCCTTGCGGAAGAGGGCTGAACGTACCCACCTGAAGGGCAATCACGTCATCAGGGCTCTACGCATGCCTTCCCGCCCATTCAGGCCGCCGTGGCCGGACATGGGTTTACGACGCACGCCCCGCATCCTCATTCCGCGAGCCTCACGCCCACAAACGTCCCTTCCGGGCCGTTGACGACGGCGAATGGCTCCTCCAGCGCCTCGATCTGTTCGTGCGCGGAAGCCAGGTGGTCGAACTCGATCCGACCGGAGGCCTGCCACGAACCTACCCCTTGGTCGAAGAAGATGGTTCCCGAACCACGCTCGGTGACGAAGTCGAGCCTTCGGCGATGGCCCATCCGGATCTGCAGATCGACGACGGATTTCGGCGCCACCTTGGCCAGCATCTGGCCCAGTACGAGCGACCGGCTGGAAAGGTCGGTCCAATCGGAGTGGACGAGCCTGCCGCCCCGAGTGCGCCCATCCGGGCGCCCGGCCAGTGTCGTCACCTTGACGGTGGTGTTCTCCGTGGCAAGGCCGGCGACGAGCTCGGTCACCAGGCGCACCGTCAACGGGCTGAACAGATAACGGTCCGCGTAGTTGATCGAAACGAACGGGGCCGAGAGGACCCTGCCGAGTTCCGGGGAGCGTGCAGAGAGAAGGTCCTTGAGCCTCGCCCCGAAGCCGGTGGCCGGGCCGTCGAGCTCGGAGCCGATTTCGACGAGCGCCTCGCGCGCCGCAGTCTCAAGCAAGGCAGCGAAATCCACCTCCGCCCCGAACGCGGGCTGGGGGACGGGGCCGGAGACCACCGGCGCCTCGGACGCGGCCGCCCAGCCTGCTCCGATCTCGCGGGCGCTTTGCGCCGTGGAGACCCAAGCCGTGGCGCTCCCCTCACCGGTGATGGCGGCGAGCCAGGTCGGCGGGGCCTCTTCCACCGCACGAACGCTCACTCGCGCCCTCTGCGCCCACAGCACGAACTCCCGCCGGGTCACAGGATCGGCGGCCATCAGCTCCTGGGCGTCGACGAGAACGATCGCCGGCCGCCCGCGAGCGCCCCAGCGTTCCAGCACGGGCGTGAGCGGCCAAGCGTCGAGCTCCCACTCTCCGGGCGGACCCGCCAAGGGAACCACGAGGCTCCCCTTGCCCACCTGCAGTCGTTCGGAGAGCGCCACGGCCAAGGGCGCAGCCTCGTAGGCGGTCGCCTCACCGAAGACCTTGGCTTCGGCCGAGAGTTCCAGCCTGGGCACGGCGGCGCGCAGGATGTCGTAGGCAGCCTTGCGGTCGGTCTGATCGACGGAGTGTTGGCTGTCGACGGAGAGCACGCAGCGTGGACAGGCGCTCACGGCGTCGGGGTCTCCGCAGCGACCCTTGGCGGTGCAATCCAGGAGGTTGACCGCCTCCTTCAGGAAGCTCACGGGATCGCGTGCGATGGTCGCCGAGAAGCCCGCGCCGCCGCTCGCGCGGTCGAAGACCACGGCGCTGTAGCTCGTGCCGAGCAGCGCATGCGCCGCCTCGGGCGCGGCGAACCCCATCTCGTCCGCGTCGACGCCCAGGCGCCGCGCGGCGACCTCCCGCAGGGCGAGCGCGATGGTGAGCGCGGCCTTGCGGTCGGTGCAGGCGTAGAGCTGCACCTCGCACACGTCGGTGCGGATCTCCTGGCCCAGGCAGAGGTGGCGAGCGATCGCGAACGGCGCATCGTTCAGCACGCCGCCGGTGCAGGTCCTGCCATCTTCGGCCTTCGGGGAGCCGCGGAGGGGACGGTGGCCGCCAAGGGTGCTCGCCGCGTCGGCGGCCGTCTCGGGGGCCGATCGGCCACAGTGCAGGCAGACCTCGAAGCCGTGGTTGTGCGGCCCCGGATTGAACCAGAAGACCATGCCGTCCGCGCCCGTCCGCACCCGTCCGACCCGTGGGTCCGGCAAGGCGCGCCAGGCCGGGGTGCGCGCCGAGACCCAGGGATCGACCGGCGGCGAGCCGCCGAGCTCACGGGTGTCGTCGTGCACCTCGTAGCGGACGTCCACCGCGAAGCCAGCCGGCGCGAGGTAGCGCACGGTGCGCGACTCCGAGCCCCCGCAGTCGGGGCAGGGGCCCGCCACGACGGACGCAGGCGCCGAGGACAGCGCGCCGCACGAGCGGCACCAGGAGGTCTGGCGCAGGCTCTGGACCTCGCGCACCCCTTCCTGGTCGGCCGGGCGCTTCCAATTGAGCGTCACGCCGGCGGATTCGCGCACCACGCCGTCGACCACGATGCCTCGTCCGGGGGCATACTCGTAGATTGCGATGTCGCGCTGGCGGGACGGCCAGCCGCGGGCCTTGAAGCGGGCCTCGTCCTCGTTCTTCTCGCCCTGCGCATCCTCGCGGCGTCGCTTCTCTTCCGCCGTCTCGGTGACGAATGGCACCACGTCGGTGGGAAAGCCGTAGGAGGGCAGGAACCCGCGGCCGGCGAGCTCGCCCAGGAGGTAGTTCTGTTCCAGGCGCCGGCGTTGATACTCGCGCGCCTTGTTGGCGGCCGAGGTTTCCGCGTCCGCCGTCCCCGCCTCGTCCTTGAGGGCTTCCCACTCGGCGGCCAAGTCGGCCTGGATGCGCTCGATGGACTCGCGCGCCGTCTCGAAGAGCTCCGGGCCGGGCTTGATCGGCGTTCCGACGAGGATCGTGTCGAGGTCGGAGACGATCTTCGCGTCGGTAGCGACGCTGTCGAGCCAGGCCAAGAACTGATCGCAGGGGAAGCCCAAGGATCCAGCCACGAGCGGATCCAGGCCGATCCCGAAGAACCGGCTGTTGGTGAGGCGGTGGAGTTCCGCGGCGCGGGCCTTGAGGAAGGTCGCCAGCAGGTAGGCGTGGCCGTGCCGGCGCGCGATGGTGGGGCTCTGCAGGCTGACCCGCGGCGCCGGCACCTGCTTCTCAAGGAAGGCGGCAGGATCGGCGAAGGCCAGCCGGTCGAGCGGCTGGTCCTTGCAGAGCGTCAGGGCCAGCGCGATCGGCTGACGCGCGCGTCCGGCGCGTCCCACCCGCTGGCGATAGTTGGCGATCGCCGGCGGCGCGTTGGTGTTGAGCACCGCTTCGATGCTGCCGATGTCGACGCCCATCTCCATGGTGGTGGAGCAGGCCATGACGTTGATGCGCCCCTGCTTGAACTCGCTCTCGTAGTCCCGAAGCAGGAAGCTCGGCTGCTGCGCGGAGTGTTCGGCGGCGCGCATCCACGGCGAGAAGCGGGCGGCCCGATCCTGTTGGTCGCCCCAAGCCCCCATCTCGCGCAGGGCGGCGACCTTCTCGTCCCCGGCCAGCCATTCGTCCACCACGTCGCCCGTGACCTTCACCCCCTTCGCATCCATGCCCCAGACGAAGGGTAGGCGCGGCAGTTCGATCTTCGGCGCGGCCGGGTGGACGCCGCCGTCGTCGTAGGGGCTGAGGCCACGGAACGTGGTGTCCACGATCCGCCGCGTCGTGGGGCACCAGAAGGCCGTCTCCAGCGGTGCCACCAGCACCTCGGACAGGCGGAAACGGTGCCCCTCGGGCTGCGCGATCATGTAGCGCAGGAAGGCGGTCCAGGCGGCTTCGAACAGCTCTTCGAGGTCGTCCTGGACGCTGCGCTCGGTGGGGTCGAGACCCAGGGCCTGCACCACGAGGCGGACCACGCGGGTGAGCCTACGGCCGTATGGGTTCGGCCAGAAGCGCGTGTAGGGCGGCGTGGGGGCATTCGGGTCGCGACGCCGCTGAACGACGATTTGAGCCTGCCTTCGGTCGATCCATCGCATCCAGCGCCTGGCGTCGAAGTCGAGGATGACGTTGGTGCGGACGAAGTGCGTCAGGATCAGGCGCAGGAGGTCGCGCCAGTCGGCGAGCGTCAGCCCCAGCTTCGCCGCCGCGGGCGGCAGCGGCGTCTCGGCGATGTCCTGCGGAAGGAGGAGCTGGACGAGGCCGAGCGTCTCGGCGCTGTTCGACCGCACCGGCCGGCGCATGATCTCGCGATAGAGCAGGAACTCGGCGAGGCGCGTGGGCTCGGCGAATGTCTCTTCCCGTTCGGCCCAGATGCTCTTCAGGAAATTGGCCACCGTCTCCTGGCCGGCGAGCCGCTGTATGAGATCGCTCCACGTCTTCGGTACGGCCGCGCCTTCCGCCTCGCGCTTCTTCGCCTCGAGGCCGGGGACCATCGCCAGGAAGTCCGGGTCGTCCGACGCCTTGAACTTGGAGATCTGCCGCTCCAGCGTGGCTACCTTCTCCTCGTCCCTGGGCGGGCGCTCCTGGGCGAGGTGATAGAGAAAGCTGCGGATGTAGCTGCGCTCCGAGGTCACCTGAATATTGGCGGCGTGACGCGCCGTCCCTTGGCGCGCGTCCGTGAAGGTGATCAGCTGGCGTCCATCGAACGGCAGCGGCTGGTTCGACCCCGTCTTCGGTGAAAGCCGTCCGACCACGCCTGGCGTGATCTGCGACATGAGATAGGGGGCCCCGGCCGCCAGCGCCCGCAGCGCCCCCTTCTCCTCCGGCGCCCCTTCGGGCGGGAAACTACAGCACGGACAGTGAGTGACGTCCGGATGGGCTTCGAAGCTCAGACCGTCCGTCGCCGTCCCTTCCGAGATGACCCCAGTCCGCGGATCGAAGGTGAGCCTCGGCACGGGCCTGCCGGTCCACCGGCGCAGGTAGCGGCGGTCGGATACCGGCGCACTTGGCTGTGCGCCGCCCTGCTCGTCCTCTGCCTCCGCACCGTAGGTTTCGTCCCGGTCCAGCGTCTGATCGAAGCCGTCCTCCCGGTCCGGATCGTCCCAGGCCGCCACCCGTGTGCTCTCTTCGATGGTCTCGGCCTTCAGCGCGCCTTCGCCGCAGCGGCTGCAGAACGCCCACTCCAGAACGAGAGAACGGCAGGCCGGGCAGTGCTCACGCTTCTCCACGAAGACGGCCCCGAACGGCCAATCCTGCTTCACCGCGGTGGGACGATCCGGACAGGCGGAATCGACGCAGGCCCAAAGGCCGGTCAGCGTGCGGTGGAAGACGTGCACCCGCGTGGGCAACACAGAGTCGGCGCCATGGTCGGCCAGAAGCTTGGGCGCGTAGGGGTCTCTCGCCTCCGCGGCCTTGGCCAGCAGCTGGGCGGGATCGGCCGCAGCCCCGCAGATCTTCGCCGCCTCCCGACGCCAGCCGCTCCAGGAGATGGTGGCGCCGTCGCGAAGGCGCTGGCGAAGTTGCTGCAGGGCGCGAGAACGCACCAGGCGTGCGCCCATCTCGTGGGCGCCGAGACCTTCCAGTCCGGCGAGGTCAACCGCGTCGTCGGTGAGCTCCGGCGGCTCCGGCAGGGGCGCGCGATGCCCATGGACCACGTGGACGTTCTCTTCGGGAGCCCCCGAGAGATCGCGGAGGAATTCCCGGAGCTCCGAGCCGTCGCCGCTGCCGATGGTGGCCGATGTGGCGACGTAGCGGATGTCCTCCGGCTTACGTCCGAAGGCCAGCGCGACCCGGCGCAGAAGGAGCGAAAGCTCGGCGGCTTGCGCGCCGATGTAGGAGTGCGCCTCGTCGAGGACGATGAAGTCCAAGGTCCCGTTCGAGCGGGAGAGGATCGGCGCGTCCCGCTGACGGATCAGCATGTATTCGAGCATGGTGATGTTGGTCACCAGCACCGGCGGCGGATTGTCTCTGAGCGTGGTGCGATCGCCCACCTTCCACGGCTGCGGCCGGCCCGTGCTCTTGCGCATCTTCTCCGGCGTCTCGCCATTGTAGAGGCAGTAGCGAAGTGCGCCGTCGAAGGGCGCGAACCACCTGGCGAGCCGCTCCTCCTGGCTCGAGATCAGGGCGTTCAGGGGGTAGAGCATCAGCGCCCTGACCCCGGTCAGCGTCGTGCGTCCCCCGTCGGAGAGGCGCACCAGCCGATCTAGGATCGGCGTGAGGAAACACTCGGTCTTGCCCGAGCCGGTGCCGCTGGAAACGATGACCGACGCCGGGTCCTCGGTACAGAGCTTGGACCAGGCTTCCACCTGGTGGGCATAGGGCGGAAAGGGCGAGACCTGACGCAGCGTGCTCGTCGTCTGCGGGTGGAGCAGGCCGGGATCCAGGCCATCCCAGCCGCCATCGGCCGAGAGCCAGGGAAAGGCGCCTTCGAGATAAGGCTCGGAAAGGAAGGAGCCTTCCTCCCCCGCCGACGCGCCGAGCCGCTGGCGCAGGTGGCGCGCCAGATCCGATGACTTCGGCCGCGCCATGCCGACGACCGCATCGGCAGCTTCCGCGGGCAGGCGCGAAAGGAGGCGTTCGAGTTGGATCATCGGGCACCCACGATGTCAGGTCTGCGCCCGGGCGAAGAGGCGGCCGAGCACGGCGGCCTCGAAATAGTCCCGGTCGAAGAGCCAAGCGGTTCGGCAAGAGGGGAGGGCGAAGGGCGGCGCTGGCTCGCGGAGCGCCAAGCCCGCGGCGACTATGGGGGCTGCGATCACGTCGGCGAAGACAGGATCGTGCCGCCTCAGGAGCTCTTCGTCCGCCTGGACGAGCTCGGCGAGGCCCAGGCTCGGGGGCGGTTCGGCGCCATCCCCGTGCCGCTTGACGAGCTCCTGGGCCAGGAGGGCGAGATTCGTCTGCGGCGGACGTTGCAGCCGTTCGGCGACGAGGCCCTGAGCGCCGTCGCGCGCTCCGCTCAGCAGCAATGCTGCCTGGCAATGCACCCTGAGCGCCGGCTGTAGGTCGACGATCCTGCCCAGCGCAGTCGCGATGGCCGTGTCGGCTGCGGCGGGCGGCTCTTCGATCTCGACAAGCTTCTTCACGAGCCGTTCTCGTCGCGCCGTAAAGGCGGTGAACCAATCCTCCACCGGCGAGGCGCACCAGAGCATGGGTAGGTCACCCTGCAGCCGCAGGACCGCTTCAGTCTCCGGGAAGGAGGAGCACTCGGCCAGCACGAAGACGGCCGCGCGTGGGGCGCGGCAAAGACCTCGCAAAGCGTCGACGGAGGCGTAGGGGACCTCAGCCCGGGCGGCCGCCATAGCGAGGTCCACCAACAACCTGAGCTCGGCGGGCTCCAGCGCGGAGGGCTCGGCCAGGCAAGCGTCGATGGCGGCGTCCCGGCGCTGACGCGAGGCCTCGCGCAGCGCCGCGCCCAGTCGATGCTCGGCTGACCCGCCGGCCTCTCCCACTACCTTGGGGCGCAGGCGGCGCCCCTCGTGCGTCGCGCCGGAGACGAGCCATGGGCCTTGACCGGCGTGTTCGGTCAGCCAGCCGCACATCGTGCCTTCCGAGGTGAGCTCGGGCCGCACGAGCTCCGGCTTGGGCTCGACGAGAGAGAAGGCCACGAGTGAGGGCGCGTGCGCAGATCGCGCCAGGGCGGCGAAGGGGGAGGAGCTCTCGGCTACCGTCAGCGGCTGATCGAGGTCGTACCAGCCGATATCGGCGATGCGGTTCTCCCGCCCCATCCAGCTCAGCCGCACACACGCGTCGAGCTCCTCGCAGCCCCCGAGGAGCTGCCGGATGAGCTCGGTGAAGGCGATTAGCGGGACGAGGCCCTCTACCGTGCGCGTCGCGTAGACCGGGCGAGCGCCGGTGCGGCGCAGCTCGAAGAGCAGCGTCCATCGCTGCGGAGCGAGCAGGCGGTAGCCGGCGAGGCGGCCGATGGCGAGGCGGGTGTGCGGCGCCGGACGGCCCGTAGGATCCAGCAGGACCGGATCCGTGACCGGGTCCGGTAGGGTCATCTCGAGGACGGTGGTCCAGCGGAGTCGCAGCTTCAGTTCGGCGCCTCGCGGAAGGTCTGCCAGGTCGACCACCGCTCCGTCCGCCACGGCTTTGCACGGAAGGGGCCGGTTGCCGACCGCGCCCACCAAGGCGCCGGCCGTTCCGGCGAGCGTTAAGGTGTGCGCGCGGGAGTTGGGCTTCATCTCGAACGCGGCGGGCGCGACATCGGCTCTCGTCCAGGCGACCAGCTCGCCTTTGCGGCGTACGGCGAGCTCCACGCGCCCCAGAGGTGCGGCCCGCGCGGCCGACACCCATTGGCTGCCGCCGATGGAACGCCAGGTGAGGTCGGAGCGCGACACCGCCCACGCACGATCCTCCTCGGCGAGCCAAGCTCCCGGGCAGCCCCGGAAGACGCGTTCCTCGATGCCGCGCACGGTGTCGCCGACGAGGTTCAGGCGCAGCGCCTGGCGCCTCTCGTCGCCGCTCCGCCAGACGAAGCGCTCTCCGTCGACATCCAGCTCCGCGCGGCCACGGAAGGCGAGCAGCGTGCGGCCCGAAGAGGGTTCTTGACCGAGCTCGCGCTGTTCCCCCTCCACGGAGACCTTGGCCAGTACGGCCGCCTCGCCGGCGAGGACCAGCCACGGACGTGGAGTGCGAACGGGCGAGGCACCGAGAACATCGAGCTCACGGACCTCGTCGATCGCTTCCGTATCCGGCGGTTCGAGCACGAGGATGGGCCCGTCGATCGGATCCCCGCCGAAGGCGGTGAACTCCGCGAGCAGGCCTTCTGCGGCGATGGCCTGTAGGCGCAGCTCCTCCCTCACCCCTAAGGGGACGTCGAAGCCCTGGAGGAGTGGACGAACCTCCCACCGGTCGTGCTCTTCGTCCTGGATTCTCTCAAGCGCCGCCACCACGCGGCCGTGCTCGGCCAGGACACCGCCGGGCCGCAGCCGCACACGACCAGTGTCGTGTAGGACCGCGCGGAGGTCCTGCGGCAGCTTCCGATGATCGAGCGCGCCCGAGAGAGAGAGCTCGGCGTATGCGGTCCATCCGATGTCGGACTTTCGCAGCCTGCGGGCCACGTCGAGCCCATGGCTCTCTTCGCGCCGCGCTCGGACGAGGTCTTCGACGAGGCGGCGGACGTCCTGTTCCTCGAGGTCGAAGGGCAGTTCTGCGCGCCAGCCTGGGCGGCTCGCGTCGAGCAGCTGCACGGGGTCGAGCCCGGCGTCGCGCGATATGCCGGCGCGCAGCTCAACGATCGAGCGGCAGAGGGCCACCGCAGGCTCGAAGAGGGCTTGGACGAGCCCTTCCGGCGCTCGCCACGCCTCGCCGCGTACGGCGTCCTCGGGCGTGAAGCCGGCTTCGGCGCCCAGGATCGCTCGCCTGAGCCAATTCGCGAGCCGTGGACCTTGCCGGATCGCAGCCGCCGGGAAGCCGGACTCCGCGATGATGGCATAGAGTGGGGAGAGCCCCGACTTGGACCGCCGGCGCCAGGCCGCCAACCCGGCTTCGGCGGCCGAACGCACGTCGCCGTAGCGTACGTCCACGCCCGGGTCGGTGGCATGATAACGGACGCCCAAGGACGCGAGCGGATGCACCCAATCCCAGTGGCCGCCCTCCCGTTCGCGGCGGAACCACTCCGCGGCGTAGGCCACGAAGAGAGCCCTGCCGCATGGATCCGTCAGAAAGGTACGTCGGTTCGCACGCAAGGCCTCGCCCATGAGGCGGTATTCGTCCCCGGTAAAGCGGTATTCGTAGAGCGGCCGACCCGCCGCCACGGACGAGCGCGCCGACATCACGGAGGCGAGCGCTCCGCGCAGACTGGGACGCGGCTCGTCCATCCTCCCCCCCGGAGTTAAGCCTCGCTACTTACGAGTGTTTACGTTCGGAATTCTCTCCGCATGCGGTCAAGTAGAAAGTAACGATAGTCACGGGAGAAATCGCGTGGAGAGCTAGCGTCCGCGGCGACGCCATGCTGAGTTGCATGTGTGGGAGGCGGGCGATGACCACACATCTGACGGCCAGGATCACCTGGCACGACGCCGGCAACGACGGCCGAATCTGTCGGGCGCCAGCGGGGAACGCGGCCTGTCGCGGCCACGATTGGATCGGCGCGTGGTTCGCCGAGGATCTGAACGCGCAGCGCGAATTGGCCAACGCCGGCCGGGAAGTCGCTACACTGGGCTGGACGCCGCCCTGCTGGCGCGACGTGGGCGTGTTCGGATCCACCGGCTTCACGGCCGAGCATCTCGACCCGCTTCCGGGGCGAAACCTCCCTGGCGTCAAGGAAGAGGTGCCCCCCTATTCGGTGCTGCCCACGCCGTACCGTTGGATGTTGGAGACGCACTTCGAAGACATCTGCCGCGAGGAGAACCTCGCGATCCGGGGTCCGGCGAAGCAGCCCGCTCCGACATGGGTGATGGAGCCCGACCGCCAGAAGCAACTTCTGGCCCGATTCTGGGGGAAGCTCGAGAAGAAGTCGTCCTTGGTCTTCCTGTACTACAACCAGGAAAACGCCGTGGACGAGTCGAGTTCGCGCCTGGTGGCAGGTGTCGCGCGGATAGAGGACATCGGCCCGGAGATCTACTTCGGCCGCTCGCCGACTCACCCAGGCACCTTCCCGGTCTGGTCACGCCGCGTGACGCACGGCTGGCCGGAAGGGGGCGTGCGCATCCCTTACCAGGCCTACATCGCTGCCGGCGCCGATCCCGCCCGCATCGCCTGTCCGCCGCCGGCGGGGGCGTTCTCGCCCTTCATGTACGTGGCCGAGCACATGAGCGACGGCCAAGCCGTTGCAGTGCTCACCTCTGTGATCAAGACGATCGAGAAGGTTCGCGACGACGGGATCGCCGCCGGGGACTGGAAGGGCGCGCTGGAATGGTTGGACGGCGCGTTGCAGGACTGCTGGCGCGGACGCGGAGCCTATCCAGGCAGCGGATCGGTGCTGCGCTACCTGGGTTGCCGGCGCGGGACCGCATTCCAGCGGGAGGAACTCGCCCGAGTGGAGGCGCGCGGCGAAGACCCGTGGGTCTACACGAAGGCCATCCTGGCCGGCGTGAAGCCCGCGCCTGCGGAGTTCGCCGAGGCCTTGGCGCCCGCGATCGAGAAGTGGGGGCAGATTCCGCAGAAGCGGGCGCTGCTCGACCTGCTGGCCCGTATCGAGCTCACCGAATGGCAGGTGGCCGGGGTCGCGGACGAAACGTCGCGTGAGAAGCGGGACATTCAGGCGACGCCTGGCCAGATTTGCGACAACCCCTACCTTCTGTTCGAGCAGGATCAGGGGCTCGCCGGGTCCGACGCCATTTCCGTAGAAGCTGTCGATCAGGCGATGCTGCCGACGGGCGCGGCGGCGGCCTTCCGAACGGGGCCGGAGCTCGCCTTCGACGACAAGCGCAGGGTCAGGGCGACGGCGGTGGCCGTCCTGCGGGCCGCCGCCGTCGCTGGCGACACGGTCTTGCCCCTGCCGACCTTGATCGAGCGTGTCCGCGGATACTTCAACGAGGCGCGAATGTGCTCGGCCGACGCCGAGGCCTTCTGCTCACCCGAGCAGCGAGAGTTCCACGGGAAGATCCTCTGGTATGGCGAGGCTGCAGCGCTCCAGCAGGCCACGGTCGAGGCGCGTGTGGTCGGCGAGTTCGACGAAGACCTGGGAGGTGAAGAGCCAACGGCCGCGAAGCTGACGGTTGTCGGCCTCAAGCGGGTGCGCGCCGACGAGAACGCCATCGCCGAACTCGTCAGGCGATGCGGACCGATCGCGGCGCCCGCTCCGGAGCCCGATTGGGCGCAGCTTCTTGCGGATTCCAGCAAGGGCGGGTTCGCCAAGCCCGCGACCGAGCGGGGGCGCACCGCGCTCGCCGAGAAGCAAGCGGCGCTGGGCGTCATGTGGCGCGAGAAGGTATCGGTCCTGACCGGAGGCGCGGGCACCGGCAAGACGTCGGTGGTTCGCGTGTTCCTGGAGGGGCTGGAAGCGGCGGAGGGGCACCAGACCCGGCTGCTGACGGCGCCGACGGGCAAAGCCCGGGTGCGGCTGGAGACGAAGACCAAGCGCACGGCGCGAACGATCCACCAGGTTCTCAACGACGCCAAGATGCTGGGTCCGGACTTGCGGATCCTGCGGTCACCGCAGAAGTCGAAATCGAACTACCGCACCGTCATCATCGACGAGTCTTCGATGCCCTCGGTAGAGCTCCTGGCGGCGCTCTTTCGCGCGATTGAGACGGAGGCCATCGAGCGCCTGATATTCGTAGGCGATCCCTTCCAACTCCCGCCGATCGGCCCCGGTCGTCCCTTCTTCGACATCATCCGTTGGCTCCGTCGCAATCGACCGCAGGCGATCGCGGACCTCGACACGAGCATGCGCGTCAGCACGGCCGACGATGGCAGCGAGACCGAGAGCTTCGGCCTAGAGCTCGCGAGCGCGTTCCGAGGCGACAAGCGACCCGGCGACGACGGGGTCTTTTCAGAATTGGCGGCCGCCGGCCGCAAGGGCGATGCGGTCTTACGCATCTGGTCGCGGCCAGAGGAGCTCGAGGGCCTTCTCAGGTCGGCGTTGGGCGAAGAGCTCCCTGCCCCGGTCAGGACGCAGGCCGAGTTCGACGCCTCACTCGGGCTCGTAGACGGCGACGCGACGAAGGCCGAGGCCTGGCAGATCCTTTCGCCCACCCGCATCAACCCCCACGGGGTGGATGCGATCAATCGCGCCATCCAGTCTCGGTTCCGCGCCCACGATCTGGAGCGTGCTCGCGATCCGACGACGAAGTGGCCACGTCCCTTCGGCGACGACACCGAGATCGTGTTCCACGACAAGGTGATGCAGGCCAAGAACGCGGTGAAGTGGCTGCCGGCTGAGGTCAAAGGGCTCAGGTTCGCCGCCAACGGCGAAATCGGCCTGGTCCTCGTCACGGGCAAGGGCAAGGAAGGCAGACCCGACTACCTGAAGGTAAGGCTCTCGACCCAGCCGAAGACGGATTATTTCTACAGTCGGATCGACGTGGAGAGGGAAGGGCAGCTCGAACTCGCCTACGCCCTGACGGTCCACAAGTCGCAAGGCAGCGATTTCGAGACGGTGTTCTTCATCGTGCCGAAGGCGGCCGGCACCTTGTCGCGCGAGCTCGTCTATACGGGACTGACGCGGTTCACCGGCCGGGTGGTCCTCTTCGTGCAGGACGACCTCAACGCGATCCTTCGGCACCGGTCGATCGAAGCTTCCGACACCCTGCGGCGTACGACGATGATGTTCGAGTTCGCGCCCGGCGTGCCGAAGGAAGTGGGCGAGGACCGCTACACAATCTATCGCCCCGAGGGTCTGATCCACCGCACCGTCACCGGAGTTGCCGTACGCTCGAAGAGCGAGGTCGTGATCGCCGACCTCCTCTCTCACCACGGGCTCCTGTGGTCTTACGAGGAACCCCTGCGCGGGAAGTCCGAGGATCCAGCGGACTTCCGCATCCCGGATTTCACGATCCGGCGGCAAGGACGCACGTGGTACTGGGAACATCTGGGCATGCTCGACCGCCCGGCGTACCGGCGCCGCTGGGAGGCGAAGAAGGCCTGGTACGAGGCGAACGGTCACGCCGCCCAGCTGCTCACGTCCGATGAATCGCCCACCGGCGGCTTCCACGCGGATGCGATCGACGCGCAGATCCGCGAGCAGATCCTGGCGGGCTGACGCGTGCCGGACCTGCCGAAGCCATCCTGGACGAAGCCAGGTGGTGGGCGAGCGGCCCGGGTCCTGGTCGACGCCAATGTCTGGCGGCGGGTCGTGGACGCTCAGGCCGGCGAAAGGTTGGTCAGCGCCGCGACGAAGGGCGGTGTCGAGATCCTCGTGGCGCCCACCGTTCTCTACGAAGCCCTCCGCACTCCCGACGAAGGGCTGCGCGAAAGGCTGGCCAAGGAACTCACCCGCCCGCGCTGGACCCGGCTCATGACCGAGGTCTACTCGGCCAGCATGGAGCTGCTCGGCGAGGTGCAGCGGCTCCGCCCCGGATGGCTACGGTCGCGACCTGACCTGGCGCGGTTCCGCCAATTCCGAAGTGATTGGACGAAGGCAAAGGGCGGCTTCTGGGATCGCGCGCGAACGTCCACGGCCCAGGAGTGGGCGTCCCTGGTGCAGCTCGGTGACCCAGAGGTGCTGCGGCAGGCGCGGGAGCAGGCCGGCGCGCGGCGCGAAGAGATGAAGGGGCGGGAGAAGTGGGAGCACGCCCCGTTGCCGGACCTCAAGGTCATGCCGCCGGGGCCGAGGCCCGGGTGGCGCGGGGATCCTGTGGAGCCGTGGCGGTGGGACGGTTTGACGGAGGTCTCCAGCGCACTGATGCAGCCGAGGCACGCCTACCGGGACTGGCTCGAGCCTTACCTCGACGAACAGAAGGTGATGGCCGATGGCCCGGCCTGGGGCGCCTTCTGGCTGTACGAAGTCGAGGCGGCGAACATGCCTCGCTTCTGGACGAGGTGGGCGGTGGAATACCTGCAGCGCTTCAAGAAGGTGACGGCTGGCACGCCGGCCGATGGCCAGTTGGCGACCCACCTGGTCGAGGCGGACGTACTCCTCACCGAGGACAAAGGCCTGGTGGATGTCATCGAGCGGGCTCGGCCATTCGCGCCTCGGTCATGGGGCGCGGCTCAGGTGCTGCGCGGGAACGATGTTAAGGGCCTGCTCGAGCTCGTGGCGGCGCGCGGCTTTGATCGCGGGCTGGAGCGGGGCTGACCGGCCTCAGCGTGCAGATACGGCGAAGGACTTCGCTCATCATCTCAGATCGCTCGCCGCGGAGCTTCCCCTCCGCCCAGGATCCGTTCACCAATTTCGTTCTACAATGGAGAGAGACGGCCTAGCGCGAGCGCTGCTCCAGAAAAGACAGTAGAGCCGGAAGGAAGCTCTGCTTATTCGCCTCGCACTCCCAAATCACGTGAACTTTCCAACCTTCAGCCTCCAGCGCGGCTATTGCGCGCGCGTCACGCGCGACGTTTGCATTGAACTTGGCTTTCCAGAAGGCAGTGCGGGTCTTTGGTGTGGTGCATGCGCGGCAACCATTGTGTCGATGCCAGAAGCAGCCGTGGACGAACACCACCGCCCGCCGGCCTGGAAAGACGATGTCCGGCGAACCAGGCAGCGCCTTGCCATGCAGTCGGTAACGGTACCCAGCCGCGTGAAGCGCCCGGCGGACGATCATCTCCGGCTTAGAATTGCGCTGCGCCACCCGGCCCATTAGGCGGCTCCGGGCGGGATCGACTGGAGGATCAGCGGAGGAGGACACGACTCGGCTTAGCTTGGTTGAGGATATCAACACGAGAATGCCGTGACCGATAACATCCGACCCGAACTTGAGAAGGCCGGCGACCGTGCTGCGACGATCTCGCAGGCTCAGAAGAAGAACTACGCGGAGACTCTGTCGCGCGAGCTCGCGCAGACCTTCGCCGACAGGCTGCGACCTCAATTTGCCGGGATCCTTCCCGATCCGGCTGGAAGAGGGCAGGAAAGCCGGGCCCGAACATCCAAGGGCTTCAAGAAGCTCGACGTGAACTACTCCACTGTCGAGCTGGGTTTGGGCTTGGGAGTCTCAATTAAGACGATCAACTTCCGCGATGCAGCGAGTAAGCGGTACACGAAGAATTATACCCGCGCCGACGGCGAGCTCCGCGCTGAAGCTTCGGACTATCACGAACGCCAACCCTATGCAGTGATGGTGGCGGTGGTGTTCCTTCCAGCCGACGCCTGTGAGGATGCGCTGGCGGGCGTGTCAAGCTTCGGGGCGGCGGTGCAGATCTTTCGGCAGCGAGCGGGGCGGCATTCGCACGAGGGCCCGCCGATGCTGTTCGAGCGCGTCTTCATCGGGCTCTACGACACGACGGAGCTAGCGTTTGGTCAGGTCGGCTTCTTCGACGTCATGACGCCGCCGCCGCGGCGCGGTCGGCCGAAGTCGCTGCTGAACTTCGACGAACTGATCCAGGAGATCACCGCGACATACGACAATCGGAATGCGCCACCATTCGTGTGGGCCGATGGGGCTGCGGAGACCCCCGTGGCACCGCAGGAGGAGGAAGACGAGACCTTCTGAGCCTCAGGCAGCCTGGGGGCGGCCGCCCTCCGCTAGCGCGTCCATGCGCGCTGTGTGGGCCCTCAGGGCGGCCACAAAGTCCGGCTTGTCCTTCAAATTACCGCCAACGAAGCGGTGCAGGAAGCCCGTCGTGGCGCGATGGGAGAGCGGCGCCCCGGGATGCACTAGGAACTCGGCAAGCGATTCGCGCTTCACGGCCACAGGCCACGCCCCGACCTCTGCTGCCCGCCGCGTACAACCGTCGGACCATGCAGCCGCAGGCCATGCGTCGCTCACGTTCAGGACTCGGCCAGCGTCGCCGTCCCAGGTGGCGGGACGTGCCAGCCGTTCGCCGAGCCATGCCGCTGCCCTGGCGTTCACGGCGTTACCTACCAGCAGCCAACGACGCCGAGCTCGGAACGCGCCGCCGTCGATGGTCGTGTCCTCGCCCGCGGTCCAGCCGGCTGGCAAACCCTGAAGGCGTTCCGCGTCGCGAATGTCGGGCGTGATAAGCCGGAAGTCGCCGTTCGATGTGCGTGCCGCGATGGAGCGGGTGTCGGGTAGGAGGATGGCCGGCGGCGAGGGCACGCCCACCGTCGATCCGCCCTTGAGCGTGGGCACGCAGTCCTCACCCCAACCGAGACCGCGCGTGCCTTCGGTCCAGTAGAAGCCGTGGGCCCGCTCATCGAGCGAATACGCGGACGACGGCGGCCGGACGTCTCCGTGGAAAAGCACGTCCCGTGGATCACCCTCAAGCGTGGCGTAGAGGAAGATCCGCTGACGACGCTGCGGGGCGCCGAATGCTAGGGCATCGATAGTGCGGTAGGCCCATTTGTATCCGAGCCGCTCCAGTGTCTGCACCACCTCCCGTAGGTAGGCCCCCCTGTGGAGGAGGCGCCAGTTCGGGACGTTCTCCAGCAGCACGTGAGGGAAGGCGCGCCGTTCCACAAGCCGAAGCGCATCGCGAACGAGGCTTGAACGGCCCCCGGCGAAGCCCTGAACCTTTCCGGCCTGGCTCAGGTCAGTGCAAGGAAAGCCCGCTGTGAGAAGGTTAGAACTACCCGTGATCGCGGCCAGAACCTCGTCAGTCCGCGCGACATCTCGCGTCAGGGTCGCGGCGGGAAATTGCTTCGCCAGGATGGTGGCGGCCTCAGGATCAATCTCGCAGAAGGTGGTGGCCTTGTGCCCCGCGCTCGAGAGGCCAAGTTCGAGGCCGCCCACGCCTCCGAAGAGAGCTGTCACCTCAAGGTGTCGGGGGACGGCGTCGGGCACCCGGGGCTCCTGATTCATCGTTCTTGAATCGTACTCATTCCGCGGGTGCCGGTCGAGCGCCATGCCGCACTCTTCGGCTTAGAAAGTTGCGTGCTCCTTCCGATGCGAGCGCCGGCAGTCTGCCGTCCCCCTAGCGTCTGCTTTTGCCGGTGACCGAATGTCTGCAAGCTGGCCCATTGCTGACGGCGCGCGCTCATGGCTGGTGACGACAGCTTGAAGGAGTCGCCGTGCAGATCGGGGAACCTGCCGTTAAACGCCGCCGCGCACTGTAATCGCTGTCAAGCTGGCAAATGGCTTGGCCCGAACGGGGTATGAGTGCGTCATGCTGACATGGGGCTGACACGCCAACCCCTCTCATGCGCCTTGGCCGTTAGCCTGAGCATAAGTGTCGGAACGATCGGAAGGAAATGGTGGATGCGACAGGGATTGAACCTGTGACCCCCTCGGTGTGAACGAGGTGCTCTCCCGCTGAGCTACGCATCCGCCGGAGCGCGCCCT